>JACCDW011049573.1_pt1 | contig 20072 bp, 13 predicted proteins | sample 7449781 | NCBI WGS metagenome assembly JACCDW01 (sample SAMN15323449, study PRJNA562643) | freshwater metagenome | isolation source: river surface water | place: USA:Blue River Watershed | collected 2017-08-18
GGTGCCATTCCCTTTGTTCTTTCGATTGTAGGGATTCGATCGCTCAAGCTAATTCAGAAACGCGACGCAGGCGGTCTCGTCGTAGCAATCATATTCGGTGTGGCGCTGGGTCAGCTCTCGCGCATGATTTTTTCTGACCATATCGGAAAATCAGTTGGTAAGTATATTCATCTCCGATCATTTATCGACGGACTACAGGGTATTGGCAATAACCTTGTCAAAGTATCAGCTTCGCCGTTGAGCACGGTTGAATACACGGTTATCGCTATCCTACTACTCGCCGCGGTTATCGTGACATCCAGGTATGTGATCTCGACGGTGCGCGATCGAGCTGAACGTGTGTCAACTAGCCCAGCGTTAGCGTTTATTAGCTTATTCTCTACGGGTGCCGCCGTCGTGACTTTGTTAGGAACGATCATTTCCGGCAACCATTTGATGCGCTATTTTTTACCGATCGCAATATTTCCAATATTTATTTTTCTTACCATTCCGTTACAAACATCGACGCGCTCCTGGGTTCAATCTGGAGTCTACCTTCCCGTCGCTGCACTATGCTCGCTTGTGCTGGTATCCGCAGCATTCTTTCTAACTCCAACCATGGCTTCCTTGTCCTGGAGAAATGTGTCTCAGCCGAGTAGCGCGCACGCGGCCATCCGTTGCTTCAATCAAGCAATGGCGGATAAGTCGTTTAATGTCGTCGGCACATTTTGGACCACACGAACGCTCGATGCTTATCGACAGTCCAATACGCGTGCCTTACAGGTAAATGAGTACCTTGAACCGACGCTCTGGCTGAACAATCGTGAGACTTACCGCAACCTCAAAATCAACGGGGTTATTGTCAGTCGCCCTGTTGATGGTATTCGCCTGAAAGGGGGAATCTATGAAGAAGATACTCGCGTGCTAGGAAGTCCTGACCGCGTATTTGCCTGCGCGGACTTTGATATTTATTTCTATCAGGACACCTCTAGTGGCTTTCGCCACTTATCCGAGCAAATGAAAAAGCTAAAGAGATGAGTGTTGAGAACTATCTGCAAGGGTAGGCATTCTTAAGCGCGAAGATCAAAATGATTGAAATTTCGTCTGTTGGCTTGAAACTATTTTTGGCGATGAAGTTCTCAAGAATTTTGTTTGTGAGATCTCCGGTAATCGGTAGATCACCAGGCGGGCAAAATATTTGAGGAATATTGAAAGACTTGTTGTGGACGTTTGAAAACACAACCCCTTGACCCATTCCCGCCGTATACGTCGTGAGCATTTCTTTTTTTATAGGGTCCTTCTTCCACTCACGATATTGTGCGAGCGTAAGGCCCGACGATGCGTATGCGTTCGATATAACTAATCCAAGACATGTCAGGAGCACCATACTTAAATGCTTGAGTATCCGAGGCATGTGATGCTCCAAAAGACCGTTCGATAACTAAGCTGAAAGTGTCGCCTTCTCTATCAGCTTAACTAGTTGTTTTACTTCGCTTTCGGCGGTGTCCCAGCGACAAACAAGTCGTGCGAGTTCTGGACCCCGACGATAAAACAATACCCCATCGCTCGCCAATTGATCCAGTGCCTCGGGACGCATTGCTAGAAACACTTCATTTGCTTGTACAGGGGCAATGATTCGCGCACCTTCAATGCGTTGAATAGATTGTGCCAATGCAGTCGCCGCAGCATTGGATTGCGAGGCTAGACGGATCCAGAGATCATCTTTGATATACGCCTGTATCTGAGCTGAAGCAAATCTCATCTTGGACCATATCATTCCAGCACGTCGAAGATGAAAGCCGATGTTACTGGCGATCTTTTCATTGAATACAACAATGGCGTCTGATAACAGTCCGCCATTCTTGGTCACACCGAACGACAGAATGTCCACTCCAGATTTCCAGGTGAGTTCCGCTGGAGTGCATCCCAAATGCGCGATGGCATTGGCGAAGCGAGCACCGTCCATGTGTGTAATCATCTCGTGCGCTTTTGCGACAGCACCTAGCTGTGCTACCTCGTCGCATGTATAAACCGCACCCAAATCTGTAGCTTGAACAAGATTGATTGCAGCCGGTTGGCTTTTGTGGACCATACCTTTGCCTGCAGAGCGCACCGCATCTGCGAGAGCGGTTGGATCTAGCTTTCCATACTTGCCAGACAGTGCAGTGACTTTCAATCCCCCGCCAAAAAAACCAGCCGCGTTACATTCGGAAGTGTTGATGTGTGATTCGGGGCTGCAATAAACGGCAGAGAAGGGAGTCGTCGTTGAGGCAAGCGCTAACGCATTCGCACCTGTGCCAGTCGGGATCGGAAATACGCGAACAGATCGTTCGAAGAGCGCACTCATTTGATCTTGTAGTGTGGTCGTCAGATCATCCGCCCCATACCCGAGTGCTGTTCCTGCATTACAGCGAACGATAGCATCGAGGATTTCCGGCGCAGCGCGCCCACAATTATCGCTACGAAACTCTAATTGCGCGTTGATCATATATGTTAAATCACAAGTTGAGTGCCGAGCTCAACGACACGGTTTGCAGGAATCTTGAAGAAGTCCGTCGCGCTTGTAGCGTTTTTTGACATGATCCTGAAGAGTTGTGCCCGCATCGCCCAAATGCTTCGCTGACCTGAAGGTACGACTGTTTCGCGTGATAGGTAGAAAGTCGTGGACATCATGTCGTACGTCTGGCCATATTTCTCACATAGCGTCAGAGCTTTTGGTACGTCCGGATTCTCCATAAAACCGTAACGCACGACGATTCTGCTAAAACCTTTCCCTAGATCCTCGTAGGTCAAGCGTTCACTGTCTTTAACAAAAGGCGTGTCAGCGGTGTGTATGGTCATCAATACTACACGCTCGTGTAGTATTTGATTGTGTTTCAAGTTATGGAGAAGGGCGGTCGGAACTCCGCTCGATGAACTCGTCATAAAAATCGCGGTGCCTCGTACCCGATGCACGTCGTCGATAGACCGGATGAACAAATCCATCGGCATACTTTGTTTGGCCACCTCGGCCCCCAGCACCTTGCGCCCCCGAAGCCAAGTTGTGAGTACAACAAATGTAATTAAGCCGATGCCAATTGGAAACCATCCACCCTCAGGGATCTTGACCGCATTTGCCGCAAAAAAGGCGCCGTCAACCGTGAGAAGGAAGCCCGCAACTAGGGCCGTGCTTAACCACGACCAATTCCAAATTAAGCGCATGACGAAAGCAATCAGGATCGTATCGATCACCATCGTGCCGGTAACGGCAATTCCGTAGACGGATGCAAGATTGGAAGATGTTTTAAATCCTAATACTAAAGCTATCACACACGCGAACAATACCCAGTTTGTGAAGGGGACATAAATTTGTCCCTTCTCTTCGCCTGAGGTGTGAATGATGAGCATCCTCGGTAACAATCCCATTTGAATCGCTTGACGTGACACTGAGAATGCGCCCGAGATCACGGCTTGGGATGCGATCACTGCTGCGAGCGTTGCTAACACAACCATCGGGATCAGTGCCCATTCAGGCGCCATCTTGAAAAAAGGACTTTCGATCGCCTGTTGATCCGACAGAAGCAATGCGCCCTGACCAAAGTAGTTGAGTACTAACGCGGGCAACACAAAGCCGAACCAAGCCAAGCGAATTGGACGGCGTCCGAAATGCCCCATGTCCGTGTACAAAGCCTCGCCGCCTGTAACTGCTAACACAACCGCAGAAAGCGCGAAGAAGGTGAGCGTTGGGTACTCTACTGCAAATTTGTAGGCATAAACTGGGTTTAGTGCGAACAATATTTGAGGGTCATGTGCTATGTGGACTATCCCGAGTAAACCGAGAACACTAAACCACAGCACCATAATCGGTCCAAAAAACATCCCAACCAGAGAGGTTCCATGCCGTTGAATAACAAACAGTCCGGTCAATATGACTAAGGCGATCGGTACGACGAAAGGGGTAAACCTTGGGGTGACGATCTCGAGGCCTTCGACAGCCGAAAGAACCGATATAGCGGGTGTGATCATGCTATCGCCAAAGAACAGGCCCGCAGCAAAAATTCCTAACATCGTCACAATGCCCGTTAGGCCTAGCGCTTGAGTGCGTTCAGTCATCATCGCAAGCAAAGCGAGTGAGCCTCCTTCGCCTTTGTTATCAGCGCGCATGACGACGGCCACGTACTTGAGTGACACTACCAGCATAATCGACCAAAACACGATCGACAGCATGCCCATGACATTGTCGGGCGTCACCGGTATGGGGTGGTGTCCGTTAAAAATTTCTTTCAGCGCGTAAATGGGACTCGTTCCGATATCGCCGTAGACGACACCGATCGCCCCGAGGGTCAGGGCGGGTAGAGCTTGACGATTATTCATTCGGGCAACGTTTTTTCTTCAGTGTGGGCATTGTAGAGCACGAACATTACTTAGCTTTGTAAGGATGGTGTGCTTTCCAATGACGGGCAATGTCAATTCTTCGACACACCCATACGCGATCATGCTTTTCAATATGATCGAGAAAACGGATTAAACCCGCCATTCTTCCCGGGCGACCTAAAAGCCTGCAATGCATGCCAATGGAAAGCATTTTGGGGCAATCTTCGCCCTCGGCGTATAACACGTCGAAGCTGTCGCGCAGATACTCAAAGAAATGTTGCCCGGTGTTGAACCCTTGAGGCGTCGCAAAACGCATGTCATTTGAATCAAGCGTGTAAGGCACGATTAACTGTGGAACTTTCGTGCCATCCGTCCTAGTTACCTCAGTCCAGAAGGGAAGATCATCCCCATAATTATCACTATCGTACTCAAACCCACCATGATCAGCCACAAGCCTACGAGTGTTTGGACTATCGCGGCCGGTATACCAACCTAATGGCCACGTACCGTTTGTAATTTCCTTGAGCATTGTCGTTGCCGCAGCCATATGTGCTCGCTCGGTCGCCTCATCGATGCCCTGATAGTGCAGCCAGCGCAGACCGTGCGAAGCAATTTCGTGATTTTGTTGGAGCAAAGCTGCGGTGAGTTCGGGATGTCGCTTTAGTGCGAGGGCTACACCAAACACGGTCAGCGGAAGCTTGCGCCGTTCAAACTCTCGCAAAATACGCCATACGCCTACACGCGAGCCGTACTCATAGATGGACTCCATACTCATGTGTCGAGCTGGGTAACTCTCAGCGCCAACAATCTCGGAGAGAAACCGCTCAGAACCGGGATCGCCATCCAACACTGTGTTTTCCGCACCTTCCTCGTAATTCAATACAAACTGAACAGCAATTTTTGCTTTGCCGGGCCAATTCGCCTGAGGAGGTTGGGCGCCATAGCCGATCAGGTCACGAGGATAATGTTCTGAGTACGCTTTCATGGAGATTTTTATTGTCCAGTGTGGGGCAAAACGTAACGGTAAAGCCCAACGCTTGTGCAACGCAAGATAAAAGTTTATTTTAGTTTTTATGCGCGATGTCGCCTTCAGAGTGCGTGGTGGGTGTAAAATCATTTCCGATTCTAAAACAATCAGTTAGCACTCAATCCTCGCGGATCTCGCTGAATTGTTTACAGAATTTTGTACTGATTGACGCGTGCAAAAAAATTAAGGATTAGATTGGATGGCTGGCAGTCTGCTCATTAGTGGTAATCCTCAGCACTACAAGGCAATCGGCGAGGGCGGTCAGCCTGTTTATGCGGTTGCGTTTCAGCTCCGCGAGGCTATCCGTTTAAAAGCTGGCGCTGAGGTCTCCGACTGTTTAGCCATTCCTCAGCCCAATCAGCACGGCAGTTCGATCGATTGGTACGCACCACATCCGGGCGATGTCGTACCTTGGTCAGCGATGACAATTGAAGAGCGCGAGCGTGCCTTGGCGTCTCTCGATGCGGCGCAGGGCAAGCTTGAGGCCGCGGCCCAAGCCATGCGCGACACCGCCGGACGTGACTCTCAAACGGAGCGAGAAAAAAACACAGCGTTAAGGCTGATCACCAAGGCGTTTTATTTTCCTGATTCCAATTTCATATTTTTAGTAGACGGCAAGCCGGTGATTACTTTTTGGGGCTTCAATACGCTTGGCGCTACGCTGCCGTCAGATCCATTCAGCTGTTTAAGAAGTGTTCCCGCTACACCCGCCGCGTCGTTGGCGCCAACCGCTAAACGCGCTTGGTGGTGGCTACTCTTGCTGTTGCTTTTACTGCTGTTACTGTTCCTACTACTCCGCGGTTGTGTGCCTAACTCCTGGTTGGTCTCACTGCCCGTCAGTGACCGAACAAACCAAACACTGACTGAGCCGGATTCCATACGACCGAGGACGCAGGAGGTCGCGCCTGTAAGTCCAGACTCGTTCGTCGATCGTGGGGTGACGGCTTGGCGTCGCTGGTGGTCCGGGCAAACAAGCACGGGATCGACTGAGGCCGTCAACACTAACGAGACGCCTGGTGGTGTAACGTCTGGCAGTGACCCTGCAGCCACCCCTCAGGCAGATGCCACGAACCAGCCAAGCGATTCTGCGTCGGCAAATACCGAAACACCTCCGAACTTGGCTGCTGAGTCACCGCAGGCGTCGGATGCCTCTCAGACACCGAACACACAGACGCCATCCGCTGGGTCAACGCCGCCACCGGATGCGTCACAAAACAATGCATTACCGAGTGCCGGTAATCCGCTACAGATTCCAAACTCTGCAACGAGTAGTGGATCGACTAACTTCTTGGATGGGCGATGGAATGCTGGCGCGGGCATCCAAGATGCCAAGACTGGTAAGCCTCTACGGATGGAATACGACTTTAGCCAGGGCAACGGGCAGGGCAAGGTCACAATACAACGTGGTGATGGCACGCGTTGCTCGGGTGACGTGGCTGCGCAAATGCAGGGGCGAACTTTGAATATTAATGACCGAGGTGTTGCTAAATGCTCTGATGGGAGCACGATGGCTTTACCCAAGGTCACTTGTGTACCGTCGGCAGATGGCCGTGCGGATTGTCAAGGACGCTACGACAACGGTACTTCATTCCCTGTGTCGATGCGGCACGCTCCAAAATAGTAGGACGATCAATCATGCTGTCAGATATTCATTCCTACGAAGATCAAACAACATTGATCATGGGAAGTGGTGTTCAGTTTCTGGACTTTGCGGCGACTTTCGTCATAAAAGGTAAGTCCGGTGAGTTCGCGAAGATAGGCGATGCTGGACCACTTGCCCGACTTGAAGAAGACGAGCGAACCGGCAAGTTTTATTTTTCGTTCGATGAGCGAAAGCAGCCGACACAATCGAAGTTCGACCTAGCTGTCGATCAGTCTCTAAAACTGCTGTTGGATACATGGATTCCGATTCCATATTTTCGCTTTAGTCCTCCATCTCGCTTTGAGGAGGGTCCTTCGAACTGGGCGCGCGCTCGTATCACAGAGCTTCCCGCCGGTGTCGACGCAGATGGTCATACCCATCGGATCACTTTTGCGTTTGATACAAAGGTATTGCCAACGCGAAGCGATACCGCCTACATGGGGCCCTCAGAGGATGATGTAAAAGCTGGCACGAGTTTCGCGTTCGCACACCGATCGCACGAGATGGGCTGGTTCTTGGATCAGAAATGGATTGATGGCTGGCTACGCGAGTTGTTTGCAGAACTCGGCAAGCCTCGCTTGAAGAAGGACGCCGAAGATGTGCGTGATGAGACCGAGAAGCTCTATCATCAGGCGCACTACCTGAATGTCCTACATCTACTCGGTTCACAGCTTAAGCTCCCCGAGATTAAGATTATCTCCAATGCACCCAACGATTTGTATAAGCCGATTCCTGTGGACTTGGTCTTAGATATCGGTAATTCTCGAAGCTGCGGGATTTTGATTGAAGACCACCCTCAAGAAAGTGATGGTTTGCGACGTCGCTATGAGCTCTCGTTACGTGACTTGTCGCGCCCTGAGCATGTTTACAGCGAAGCGTTTGAGAGTCGCGTTGAATTCTCTCAAGCTCATTTCGGGAAAGATCACTTTTCAGTTCAGAGCGGGCGCAGTGATGCGTTCCTGTGGCCAACGATTGCTCGCGTGGGTCATGAAGCTGGGCGTCTCGCAAGCCTTCGACGCGGCACCGAAGGTGCGACGGGTTTATCGAGTCCTAAGCGTTACCTCTGGGATCAAGAGAGCTTCGAGCCTGGCTGGCGCTTTAACACGTCGTACGTCAAGCTCGACGCGGAACCACATGCGACGGCGGCGCCGGTCTCGCGCCTGATCAACGAGCTAGGTGAAGCCCTCTATACCTTAGAGCCTGATGAGCGGATGCCCGTATTCCATCCGCATTACTCGCGTAGCTCGCTCATGACCTTTATGCTGAGCGAAGTATTAGCTCAAGCGCTCGCTCAAATTAACAGTCCAGCTCAGCGTTTACGTCAGAGCCATGCGCGAGTGCCGCGCCATTTACGCTCGATTATTTTGACCGTCCCTCCCGCCATGCCACAGCCAGAGCGCAAAATCTTCGAACAAAGGATGAATCAAGCGATTGGGCTCATATGGAAGAGCCTAGGCTGGCACCCCGAGGACGCGGGTCTGGAGTCAGACGAGGATCGTGAGCTCGCGTTTCCACGTCTTCCTGAGGTGCATATTCAGTGGGACGAAGCGACGTGTGGACAAGTCGTCTACTTGTTTAGCGAGACACAAAATAGTTTTGGTGGACGCCCAGAGGAGTTCTTCGCGGCACTCGCGCGCCCAGACCAAGCGCCTCGTGCCGGTAGCACGGCACCGTATATATCGATCGCAACGATCGATATTGGCGGTGGTACCACGGACCTCGTGATAAACGAGTATTCACTGGACAAAGGTGAGGATGCTTCCGATCGAGCCGGTGGCGGCGGGTCATATATCGTTCCAGAGCAGCGCTTTAGGGACGGTTTTAAAATCGCGGGCGATGACATTGTTCTCGACGTGATACGTCTAGTGGTGTTGCCATCTATCGTGACAGCATTCAAAACAGCAGGGGTGCCTGAACCCGACGCCTTGGTATCACGCTTGATGGGAAGCGAATCTTTAGATGCACAGATTTCAGTGTTGCGACAACAGCTGACGCTTCAAGTCCTTTATCCTGTTGCGCTGCGGATTATCAAAGAGTACGAGAAGTACGACCCACTTGATCCAGGCAACTTGGGCGTGGTCATGGTCGGTGATTTGCTGAGTGATTACTCGCAGCCGACGAGTGATGTGCTGGATTATGTTAACGCTGCGGTTCAACGCGCTGCTGGACATCAAGGGCAGGGGTTTGATGTACTACAAATAGGTGTGCATATCAATCTACGACGACTACATGAACAGTTTGTTCGTGGCGAAGTCAGTATCTGTAAATCACTCAAGGCTCTATCGGAAGTGATCTACGCCTACCAGCCAGATGTACTGTTGTTAACTGGGCGTCCTTCACGTATGCCAGGCATTCTCGCGTATGTGCGTTCGTTGTTATCGCTCCCAGCCGGAAGAATACTGCCTCTTCATCAATACAAAACAGGCCCGTGGTATCCATTTCATAAGAATGGTCGTGTCGATGACCCGAAGAGTACAGCCGCCGTTGGTGCCATGCTGTGTCTGCTCAGTCGTAGCTTGCGGCTCCCAAATTTCTTCTTTAGATCAGCTGCATTCAAACCCTACTCAACGCTGCGGTACATGGGGATGATTGACAATAACAATGCGATCAAAGAGGCAAACGTTTTCTTCCGCGACATTGATCTGGACAACCCGGATTACGATTTTCCCGACACAACATTTGAAGTGCGAGGTGCAATGCGCCTTGGATTTAGGCAGTTGGATGCGGACCGATGGCCAGGCTCGCCTCTTTACACGTTAAGCATCGATGACCGTGACCTACGCGAGAAATTGGCGTCGAAAGGCGTTGTATTAAAGGTTTCGCTACGCCGAAACGAGCGGGCTGGTGCAGAAAGCTTTGAGATTGCCTCAGTTGAGGGCGGTTCAAAAAGCAAAGTGAAATTTAAACTCAATACGATGATCGATGCAGGCTTGGGTGATTCGCAGTATTGGCTCGATAGCGGCAGCGTAAGGTAACTAGCATGACAGATCAGCTTTCACAAAAACTCACGCAAGGTTGGACGACGATTCACTCTGAGTCCGGTGCCGCTATCGACTGGATCCAACGCGTACGTGGTAACGCTCGTAGTGTCGACAACGAAGCGGATAGTCTCGTGATGAAATTACGACGGGTTCGCAATCAAGCTAAGAGTCTTGCCGTTGCATCCAGTCTACCTTCGACAGTTGGATTCTTTGGCTTGTCGCAAGCTGGTAAGTCCTACTTGATTTCTGCGTTGGCTGCCGGTGCTGATGGACGACTTGAGACGGAGGTTGACGGTAAACGTTTGGATTTCCTAAGCCACATTAATCCTCCCGGTGGGGGCAAAGAAGCCACTGGGCTCGTCACGCGTTTCAGCTTCCGCGCGAAGCAAGGTCCGCAAGGATTTCCGCTCGAGCTTAAGTTATTCGAAGAAATCGAATTGGCGAAAATTTTAGTGAATTCGTTTTTTAACGATTTCAATTTCGAGAAGATTGGAGATCCCGTTGATCCGGTCGTCGCACGTGCCACGCTAGTCGAACTTGAGGCGCGCCGCAAGCCGCAAACGGTGGCAGGTGTGACGGAAGATGACATGGTATCCCTATGGGATTACCTAAAGGACCGATTCGCTGCTTCAATTCGTGTCCTCGAGGGCGAATTTCTGCCACGTGCGGTTCATCTCGCTCCATATTTGAGCATTGAAGATAGAAGCCAGTTATTTGCGTGCCTGTGGAAGCAGACCCCGGCGCTGACGGATACATTTTTAGCGCTTGCGCGTAGTTTGGCTACACTTGGCCATCCCACTAGGGCCTACGCACCGATCGAGGCATTGGTTCGACCAACGGGGCCTAATGGCACGCTGTCGCAAGCCGACAGCATCATGAACGTCGACATGCTAGAGCGCCTTGGTCGTGCGCAAGATCTTCAGATTGACGTGTTACCGGTCATCGACGGTGCTACCGCAGCCATGCAATCGCTGCCCATTGCACAACTCGCTGCATTGACGGCCGAGCTTATTTTTCCCTTAGTCAACACGCCTCATCAGCGAGTGTTTGAGGAGGTGGATCTTTTAGACTTCCCCGGATATCGAGGACGTTTAGGTTTAGATTCGCTAACGGATATTAGCGGAGCCCAGAGTAAGGATCATCCGGGTAATCCTGTTGCGCAGTTATTGCTTCGTGGCAAGGTTGCCTATTTGTTTGAACGCTACACCGATACTCAAGAAATGAACGTCTTGGTTGTCTGCACGGCCTCACATAAACAATCCGACGTCACCGACGTAGGGCCAGTTCTGACTGAGTGGATCAAGAAGACACAGGGGGCTACCTCCGTTGATAGAGCACGACGAGCGCCAGGCTTGCTCTGGGCGATTACGATGTTTGACATCAAGATCGCAGACTCTCTCGGGAAAGACGAGGACATGCTGCATACGGTCTGGAACAACTTGATCAAGATGACGATGCTCGAGCGTTTCGGTGGCTTTGAGTGGATGCAGGACTGGGCAAATGGAAAGGCGTTTGACAATTCCTTCCTGGTGCGCAAACCAAGAATGCCCGTCGCATTCTTAGCCCTCAATGCGGGACAGGAAGTCTCTGTAACACAAGGGCAAGCGAGCCAAGTCTCACTCATGGAGCAGACATTCAACAAGGCCGAGCTGATTCAACATCATGTTTCTAATCCAGCCCAAGCATGGAACGCGATGATGCAGCTCAACGACGGTGGTATTGATCGGTTAAGCCAATATTTGGCGAAAGTCAGTACACGGCAAGCTAAGTTAGAGCGTATCAACGAACAAATGGAGGAGATCCTTCACGACTTAGTTGAAAACCGCCTCTCTCGTTGGTTTGCGCAAGATGGCATGGGTGAGGTTCAGGCCAAGCGGAAAATTGCACAATCCGTTGTTACTGCGCTGACGCCACGGATTCGACTACTCGCAGAGATTCAGGAGAAGCTTCAGTTGCCTGAGCCGCTGCTCCAAGGCTTGTACATGGGGGCAGACGTTTCGACCGATCACGTGTCGGCGAATACCCCCGATGCGGGCCCAGCCGCATTGAACTTGGGCGATGATCCGTTCGGACTCGGTGATGATTTCGATTTGTTTGGCGACAAGCCGAAGTCGCAATCAACCGTTGAGAAAGCGAAGCCTGTTGGAAGTGACGCGCGCTTCGCGCAAGCAGTGCTGCGTGAATGGATCAATCACATGCGTAGCGTGCCAGGTGAGGCGAATTTACTGACCTACTTAGGTCTCCCCAAAGACGTAGCGGAAATGTTGTGTGACGAACTGATTACTGGCGCGACGCGCTTAGATTTGCAGGATGCGTTGTTTCAGGTCGTGACTCGCACCGAGCAGGTTGGCACTAAACGAGAGAAGCTTGTCGACCGCCAGGTGCTTGCTGCAAAGACAGTATTTTCCGATTACATCGCGTGGCTCGGCTACGTTAATCTTCCAGTGGCCGACCGTCCTGAGAGTCGCGTCAATAAAGGTCATCGCCTGTTTGAGCAGCCTCAGCGTATCAAGGCAGGGGCCTTGCCCCAGATTACGAATGAGCCTATTGAACACACGCGTGCATACATGGGCGATTGGCTCGTTGGGTTAGCACAGTTGATTGTCGAGAATGCGGGTCATGATGCCGGTAGGGAAATACGTCCCGACCAAAATGCCGAGCTTGGTGGATTAATCGCGAAGTTCAATTCAGCCAGGATAGTTGCAGAATGAAAAGCATCCGACCTGAAATTATCAGCGCTTCAAATGGTTTGCCTGGTCATGGCTTGCTGGTTCTACTCGGCCTCCAGATGGATGCGGTTGATCCATTTGGCCAGATTGAGATACTCATACAACGGAATCAAGACAGTCGTTTTCTAGCACTCGAAGGTGAATGGTCTGCCTCTCAAACGTGGCACCATGTTGATCGAGCACTCAGCTCGGACGAACATCTTGAGTTGATTTTAGGACCAGGCGTTATCGATCCGTTAGTTAAGAATACCCAGATGACTTATCTGTTACAGGTACGTTGTGGCGAAATGGCTGCTCAGGGTGTTTTACGCATTCGCGATGGCGTACTTTCGTCGCACGCCTCGGGGACTTCAATTGATCCAGTCGCTAGAGTGTCAGCACGGGTAGCAACGGCACCGGACCCTATTGTCGTTCCTATTGAACCGGACCCACTTGAGACTGCGCCTGCTGCGCCGCTGGTGACGCCACACAAGAAACCTAGTCATTTGATTTGGGTTCTTTTAGGTGTACTGCTTATCGCGGCAATAGCGGGGTACTTTATCTGGATGGCACTCAAGCCATCCGCCACTTCGACCCCATCGACCGGTCAGGGCGCAGCCCCTGTGGCTAGCTCGACTGCGACCCCCGCCGCGCCTGCTGCGCCGGCACCTTGCAGCGCTGATGCTCTGGCTGCAACGAAAGATGATCTAGTATTCTTACAAGAGTGCCTAAAGACAAACCCCGAAACTGCACAAGTGTTGGCGGTCATTCATTCCGCAAAAACCGCTAAGCGATGCGACTTGGTTCAGCGACTCTACGCCTTTAAGAGCCAGGCGGGTGACGTGGCTGTCGCGTTAGCTTACGCACGAGAGTTTGATCCTCAGTTTCATCAACCTGGTTGTTTTGCGAGCCCTGATAAGGCAACGGCAGTCTATTGGTATGAACTCGTCCTCTCCAAGCAGGCGGATCACGCCGATGCAAAAGCACGCCTTGATGCGTTAAAGAACTAGGATAGCCATGACTTATTTTTCCCGATTTATGTCTGCGGCGGTGATGACTTTTGCCGTATCCGGTGTCTTGGCCCAATCAGATAATCGGCCGCTATTACAAGACGGTAAAAAGACTCTTTATCAACGCGTGCTGACCACGCCATCCTGCAAGCTTTACGCAAAGCCTGGTGACACGACAGGTGCTGCGCAGGAGACTTTCAGTCGGTACTACGTCTATGCCAGACAAAATGTCAACGGCAATGACTGGGTACAAGTGGGTTTAGATACAGTTGGTAAAAAGATTGGTTGGCTGGACGCGAAATGCACGGTTCCATGGAAAATGCAGATGTCCTTGGCTTTCACGAATCCGGCCGGTCGCGACTTGTCGCTGTTCTTTAAAGATCGCAAGACCATCGAAAGTGTGCTTGATTCATCAAATCCTGCCACGGTTTACACGCCAATTTTGGAGAATATGAAAAACACGGGCCGTGATTTGCGCGTTGTTGCGCGAGAGCCCGAGTTATTTGTGGATTTCAAAAAGAACTTCTATCTGCTCCCGATTTTGCAGGCAGAGGAGGTGATGAGTGATGCCGGCTTTAATGTTCGCTTGTTAGAAGTAGCATCGGTTAGTCGTCAAGACCCTTCCGCAAACCCTGCAGCAAGCCCGCAAGCTGTTCAGAGCTCAATCAAAGCGTTCAGTGCAGGCGTGATGTTCGTGATCGACTCTACGCTCTCCATGGATCCCTATATTGAGCGTACGAGACAGGCTGTACAAACAATTTACGCTCGTATGGAGAAAGAGAAGCTTGGTGACAAGGTTAGGTTTGGACTGATCGCGTTTAGATCTAGTTTGAAGGCTGTTCCGCAGATTGAGTACACGACACGACTTTACGTCGATCCCACTAAAGTTAAAGACGGCGCCGACTTTCTCGCTCGGATCAAAGATCTAAAGGCAACGAAGGTTTCCACACCTAAGTTTGATGAAGATCCGTATGCCGGCATTAAAGAAGCACTGGACAAAGTCAATTGGAATGAGTTTGGTGCGCGTTACATTGTTTTGATCACAGACGCTGGTGCAATCGACGGCGGCGACCCACTGTCATCCACGGGGTTAGATGCTCAAGCCTTGCGAGGTCTTGCAAAAGAAAAGGGCATCGCCCTATACGTTTTGCACCTGAAAACCGCAGAAGGCAAACATAATCATCAGTCGGCACAAGCGCAGTATGAAACGCTTGCCTTTAACGCCATTACAAATCGTGCCTTGTACTATCCAGTTGATGCGGGGCGCGTAAATGTGTTTGGCGAAACAATCGAGGCGCTCGGTCAGTCACTCGTATCGCAAATAAAGCAGGCGTCGCTTGGAGAGGTGGTTCCTGGCAGTGCGTTGACTGCTAGCGCTCCAGCCCCCACGCCAGCCGCTACGACGCCAACGCCGTCAAATCCAACTGCCGCCATCGCGCAAGATGCAGTGTTGATTGGGCGGGCGATGCAGTTAGCTTATTTAGGTGGTGCGACCAATGCGAAAGCCCCGCCTTTTTTCCAAGCATGGATTAGTGATCGTGATCTACTAAAACAGAACATACCCACCACTGAAGTTCGCGTGCTTCTGACCAAGGCCCAGCTCAGTGATCTAAGCAGTATTGTGCGTAAGATCCTTGATGCCGCAAATGCCTCGCTCGTATCGCCTGCCGACATGTTTGCACAGTTGCGCTCAATTGCCGCGACCATGGGGCGAGATCCGAACGATCTCAGGGGGCCAAATGCACAGAAGTTAGGTCAAATGGGGCTTCTCGACGAGTATCTTGAGGGACTACCTTACAAGAGCGATGTGCTTGGCCTGGACGAGGAGCAATGGAAGAGCATGTCCGTTGCTGCGCAGACTCAGTTCATGATTCGTTTAAGCACAAAGCTCAAGCAGTACCAGGCGTTTAACGCGGACGCTGACGCTTGGGTATCGCTCGCCAAGGGTAGTGACCCAAGTGAGTTTGTGTACCCCGTCCCCCTCGAAGCGTTGCCGTAAGTGATAAACACAGTGCTGTCAATCAGAGGCCTTTCGCTTGAGCGGGGTCGCGCAGGTCAGACGTTCAGCATTGAAGTCCCGGAACTCTCACTCGATCGCGGCGAGATCCTGGCGGTCGTTGGTCCAAGCGGTTGCGGTAAAAGCACGTTGCTTGAGACGGTGGGCTTATTGCTCGAGGCCCGACGTGTTGAGCAGTTTGTAATCGACGATGTTGACATCAACGAGTCGATGTCACTGAGTAAGCGCGCACGAGAGAAACTCTGGGCGCGTGTTCGTCTACACGGCCTTGGTTTTGTGCCTCAAACAGGTGGTTTGTTACCTTTTTTGAGTGTTTGGCAGAACATATGTTTGCCAGCGTCGATGTCAGGAAGGGAAGCAATCGATCCAGTTGTTGATTCACTGATCGACCGTTTGGGGCTAGTGCGGCTATTGAATCGAATGCCCAGAGACCTTTCAATCGGAGAACGACAGCGCGTCTCGTTCGTCAGAGCATTAGCGCGTAGACCGACGCTCTTGCTCGCAGATGAGCCAACGGCCGCACTCGATCCGGTTCTAGCAGAGGAACTATTCACTCTCATCATAGAGATCACCTCTGAGCAACGTATCGCTACATTAATCGTGACGCACGAGTGGGATTTGGTTGATCGCTTTAGTTTAAAGCGATTATCCGGGCACGCTGCAGCAGCAGGGCGGGTTGTTTTTCATGTCTAGATCTCTGTCAGGTACGTTACGTCTGGGTCCAAGGCCGTCTGTCTTGTTTGGTCTTGCGTTGAGAGATCTATTGCACGATAAAAAGATATCACTGTGTGTCATCGCGTCTATCCTGGCAGTGGTTGGCCCCTTGCTCTTGTTGTTTGGTTTGAAATTTGGGATCGTGAGCCAGCTACGTGCAGAATTATTGTCGGATCCACGAAATAAAGAAATTCAAATGACCGCAAGCGCTCGATTGGACAATGTCTGGTTCGAGCAGGTACGAGCGAAGTCGGGAGTTGGTTTTGTGATGCCCTTGACACGCGCACTCAACGCCCAGGTAGACTTATTCGTCGATAGTCGACGTTTCGTTGAAAACGCAGAGCTCATTCCGACAGGTCCCGGCGATCCATTATTGGGTGATTTTTCTGTTCTGGAGCGTGACACAGACGTTGTCTTATCAAGATCAGCCGCGGACCGCCTCAAGCTAGAGGTGGGAGATAGCCTCACAATACGCGTTGTCCGGACGCTCGAGAAGACGCTTGAACGTGCGCAGCTACAAGTTCGCGTGAGCGCGATATTGCCGCCCCAAGCCTTCAACAGACCAGCTGTTTTGACAACGCTGCCATTACTCGTCGCAATCGAGGACTTCAGAGATGGCGTCAAGGTCATTATGTTGGGTAGCAGCACCGGGACAGAACCAAGGGAGAGGACGCACTTTGCGCGAGCAAGAATCTACGCTGACTCGATTGATTCAGTTCAGCAAGTGGCAGATTTTTTACAGCAGCAAAATATTGAAACCACCAGTCGTGTCGCGGAAATTAAGTCTGTACAGTCGATCGACCGAGTGCTTGGGTTTGTCTTCGCCGTGATCGCTTGGGCTGCAGCGTTGGGGTGTGCGGCTTCAATGGTGGGTGCACTGATGGCCAACATTGATCGTAAACGTAAGGATCTTGCATTGCTTAGGCTTTTTGGGTACGGGCGAATGAGTATGTTGAGTTATGTCGTTACCCAAGCGCTGGTTCTTACGATTGCCGGCTACGTTTTAGGCTGCTTGATGTACGTTATTGGCAGCTATACGTTCAATGAAGTCTTGACGACGCATTTGGCGCGAGGCACGTTTGTGTGTAGGTTAGACCCAATTCATTTCTTTATCGGCCTAGTCAGTGCATTGGGAGTCAGTGTGCTCGTTTGTGCAGTTGGAGGGCTCTTAGCCACAAAAATTGAACCCGCGGAGAGCTTGAGAGATGTTTAATCGCACCGTACGAAATATTGTCCTTTCAACAACGTTGGCTGTTTGTGCCTTAGCGCATGCAGAACAATGGGAGCCAAGATTCTTCAATCCCAAGCCATTACCAGAAGATGTGGTACTGCCTTTGCCTTGCGATGGAGCGATGACGTTTCGCAAAGTATCGGTTCCGGGCGCAAAGCCTCTGGACGACTTTGGTGTGACGTTGGGGGCCGAGGACTCAGCGCAAAGGCATCTAGAGCAAGCACATCCTGCGCATATCGCCGGGAGCTTTACTGCCTCGGGGCCCGGTACAGGCCGGTACTACCTGTTAGGGAAGTACGAGATTACCGAATTGCAATACCAAGCTGTGATGCAAGATACTTGCCCTAAACCTGCCATGAAACTAATGCTTCCAAAAACGGGCATTAGTTGGTTCGATGCGACGCAGTTTAGCGATCGACTCAATATTTGGTTACGTAAAAATGCCGCGGATAAATTACCTAAAGAAGATGGTGTGCCAGGTTTTGTTCGCTTGCCCACAGAAGTGGAGTGGGAGTTCGCTGCGCGCGGCGGGAATAGTGTTGGTAGCGCCGAGTTCCGCGAAGCACGTTATCCGATGCCAGACGGCTTAAACAAATCTGTATGGTTCGCGGGATCACAGTCGGCGAACGGAAAACTCCAGCTGATTGGATTATTAACGCCCAATCCCTTAGGTTTACACGATATTCTCGGGAACGCGGACGAAATGATGTTTGAGCCGTTTCGGCTAAACAAATTAGATCGGTTTCACGGACAAGCCGGTGGTTTTATCGTCAGAGGCGCGAACTACTTAACGCCCGAAAGCGATATCAGAACCGCCTGGAGGCAAGAGCAACTGTATTACCAAGCAAGTGACGCCAACCGTCCTCGCACGAGCGGCTTCCGCTTGGCACTTGTATCGCCAGCCTTAACGTCCGTGCAACGCAGCAAGCAAATCGAACAAGACTGGGCAGCCCTCGGTGCCGCGCTAAGCTTACCGGTAACCCCTGGATCAACAACGGCCGCGCCTGGCGCAGCGCCTAGCACCTTGGATCGCTTGTCGAGTCTTGTCTCGGGGATCAAAGATGATAAGTTGAAGAAAGAGCTCGAGACGCTTCGTACTGAACTTCGCGCAAGCAACCAAACTCGCGATGAGCAACGTGGCGTCGCAATACGCTCTGCGTTACAGCAAGGTGCTTTTATGTGTGTCTTGGCAAACAGAGAAGGGCGTTTTTATGACGTATTGAACAAGAACTTTCAAGAAGATTGCGGAAAGGTCGACTCCTTGGGCGAAGCAGAGCAAAATCGATGCAAGGTTATGAAGCGAACCTTAGATGGACGAAAATCTGCCCAAGATCTAGCCCTAAACCTGTACTCAGATACACTTGTCGAAGCCGGAACGATTTACACTATGGCAATGATTGAGCCTGAAGCGCGTACTAAGAAACAACAGTTGCTTGCGCGTAAGACGAACAATCTTGACGCGTATCTCGATACATACGTCAAACACTTGTCTGAATACATTAAAGACAAAAAGATCCGCCAGGACGACTGGCTTGCGGCCTGTAAAGCTGTCATCAATAACTAACGGAGCATTCTGCATGTTGAATATTTTCCCTCGCCGATTTGGCACAGCGGTTGTTGCGCTTATGTGCTCAATTTTTCTAGTCGGCTGTCAAAACATGGGTGGGGGAGACGTCGATCCTCGCTTAACAAGCGGTGAAGATGCAAAATTCTTCAGCAAGTCCGGACTTCAAGCGTGTGCAGCGGGTGCATTAGCAGGAGCTCTCGCATGCGCAGTTAGCAATTCAGGCAATAAAGCTGCCTGTATGGCAATCGCAGCTGTAGCCGGTTGCGGCGTTGGTGCTGGTGCCAATTACTTACTCGATTCGCGTCGTGCAAAGTATGCGAATAACGAGCAGCGTATCGATTCATTTATTGAAGATGTCCAAAGCGACAACAAGAAATTGCAGACGCGCATTCAGAACATCAACGTTGTCTTACGTGAAAATCAGCAAACACTGCAGCAATTGCAACGTCAAGTCGCCAATCGTCAGGTTGATCAGCGCAAAGCAAAGCAAGAGCTTGATCGCATTAAGGCAAACAAAGCCTATCTCGAGAAGGAACTTGCCGATATCAACGCGCGCGTAGACGGCTACCAAGAGATCATTGAGAAAGAGCGTGCTAACGGTGTCGACACGCGTAAGTTGCAAGCACAGCTAGTGCAGTTGAGCCGAACACGTGATTCGATGAAACGCGAGCTGGATGCAGCATATGCGCTGAGCTCTTCTATTAAGGTCGAGGGTTAAGATGACAAAACGATATTTGCTGGCGTCTATGTCCGTTGTCGCAGCAGTCGCCTTGACCGGCTGCGCTGTTGACAAAGCTGGGTGTGATCCGCGTGCGCTTCGCGACGCAGGTTTGCTTACCAAGA
>JACCDW011850923.1_pt1 | contig 20062 bp, 22 predicted proteins | sample 7449781 | NCBI WGS metagenome assembly JACCDW01 (sample SAMN15323449, study PRJNA562643) | freshwater metagenome | isolation source: river surface water | place: USA:Blue River Watershed | collected 2017-08-18
AATGATTTATTACCCCTTGTCTGTATTGATGTTGGCGGGAATTAAGGAAGTGCTAATTATCACTACCCCGGAGGACAATGATCAATTTAAAAGATTGTTGGGAGATGGCGCAGAGATAGGTTGTAAATTTAGTTATGCTGTACAAGCCGTGCCTAATGGTTTAGCACAAGCATTTGTAATTGGTGCTGATTTCATTGGTAAGGATAAAGTTTCCCTAGTATTAGGCGACAATATTTTTTATGGGGCTGGCTTCAGTAAATTAGTACAATCTTTCAACGATGTGGAAGGGGCTGCTGTATTTGCCTATGAAGTGAACGATCCTGAGCGTTATGGTGTGGTGGAGTTTGATGCCAATAACAATGCTTTGTCTTTGGAAGAAAAGCCTAAGGCACCTAAGTCCAATTATGCAGTACCTGGTTTGTATTTTTATGATAATGACGTAGTAGAAATCGCGAAGAATATTCCAGCATCTCCTAGAGGGGAGTATGAAATTACCGACGTTAACAAAGTATACTTAGAACGCAAAAAATTACAAGTAGGTATCATGAATAGAGGGACTGCCTGGTTAGATACGGGCACTTTTGAGTCCTTGGCGGACGCCTGTGAATTTGTAAGAGTGATTGAAAAACGCCAAAGCCAAAAAATAGGCTGTATTGAAGAGGTAGCCTATAGAATGGGCTTTATTGATAAGGCCCAGTTACTGGTATTGGCGGATAAATATGCCAAGAGCGGCTATGGGGACTATCTAAGGAATCTGAAAAAATAAACTTTTACTGAACCTTTCTTCTTTTTTGTTGTTTTAGGTGTATGTCATCTTATACCATTAAGGATTTAGAGCAAATTTCAGGCATCAAAGCCCATACGATTCGTATTTGGGAGCAGCGATACCATTTTTTGCAACCTCAGCGAACAGAGACCAATATTAGGTCCTATTCTGCCGATGAATTAAAGGTAATTCTGAACGTTTCTTTATTAAATAAGTACGGCTACAAGATCTCTCATATCGACAAAATGTCTCCAGCAGATATTGATGAAAAGATCATGGGATTGAATCAGTTAGATGCTGAAAAAGAGCGTTTGGTAAATGGATTGATTAAGGATATGGTTTCCTTGAACATGTTTTCATTCGAAAGACAATTGGATACTTATATTGCCCAAAAAGGCATTGAAAAAGCCATTACAGAAATCATTTTTTCCTTCCTAGAACGCGTTGGGGTATTGTGGATTACCAACCACATTAATCCTGCACAGGAGCATTTAGCCACCAATGTTATTCGACAAAAAATAATCCTAGGTATTGAAAAATTGCCACATATTCTCAAGGTACCTAAGCAAATTGTATTGTTTATGCCGGAGGGAGAGTATCATGAAGTAGGCTTATTATTTGTACACTTTTTGTTAAAGCAAAAAGGGTATGGAGTTGATTATTTAGGAGCCAATGTGCCGATTGTTGATTTGAAATATTTAACGGAAGTAAAAAAGGTAGATTTATTATATACCCATATCACTGCGCCTATCAAGGGATTCAAAATGCCTAAATTCATGGATCAATTGGGTAATATAAATCCTCATATTCCAGTGGTGGTTTCAGGACAAATGGCACAAGAATTTAAGGGTGCCCTTCCTAAGCATATCCATTTAAAGAGGAATTTGCAAGAAACCATGTCTTTCTTGTTCGAATTGTAGTCTTCTAAGTCATTTATTGTCAATAACTTAAACAAAATCTTTGTTTTGTTTAATAATTTTTCAAAAAAATTAAACAAAATTCGAAATAAGGCCTTAGCTTTGTTTAACATTATTTATTAATTGTTAAACAAAATAGCATGTCAAACGCAGAGTTTAGTTTGTTACTTACCGAAAATGCAGAGTTTTTAAGGCCTTTTGCAATCAACTTGACTAAGGACCATGAGTCTGCTAAAGATCTCTTTCAGGATACTTTATTTCGTGCTTTTTCTAATAAAGACAAGTACAATGTAGGAACCAACATTAAGGCTTGGTTGTATACCATCATGCGTAACATTTTTATTAATGATTACCGTAAGCGTAGCAAGCAAGCGATTGTTTTTGATAGTACGCCAAATGATTACATCATTGACCAAACACATACTAAAGTAATCAATCAGGGTATCACCAATTTAAACATGCGTGAAGTGAACCAATTGATCAGTGAATTACCAGAATTATTTAGAACGCCATTTAATTTGTATTTTGAAGGCTATAAGTACAATGAAATTGCAGATGCTTTAAATGAACCTTTGGGAACCATTAAAAGCAGAATTCACTTTGCTAGAAAAATATTGAAACAAAAAATTGAAAGATATTAATAAAGATATGACCTCCCCTAAAAATGTATTGGTAATTGGTGCTGGATTTGCTGGACTTTCTGTAGCGTCTTTTTTGGCACAAAAAGGTTGGAAAGTTACAGTGCTTGAACAACATGATATGCCTGGGGGTAGAGCAAGGAAATTTGAAGCAGCAGGTTTCAGTTTTGACATGGGACCAAGTTGGTATTGGATGCCAGATGTTTTTGAAAAATATTTCGAAAAATTTGGGAAAAAAGTCAGCGACTATTATCAATTAAAAAGATTAGATCCTTCCTACAGAGTGTATTTTGAAGATACACACTGGGATATGCCCGCGAATTATGATGATTTAAAACAATTGTTGGAAAGTGTAGAACCCGGTGCTGCAAAGGCTTTGGATCAGTTTATGGATGAAGCTAAATTCAAGTATGATGTGGGTGTTGGAAAATTAGTGCATAAGCCAGGACAATCCTTGTTTGAGTTTATGGATTGGGAAGTGGTTACAGGTGTTTTTAAATTAGATATTTTTCAGTCGATGAAAAAACACGTTGCCCGTTTTTTCAAACATCCCTACATTAAATCCATTATGGAGTTCCCTGTTTTATTTTTAGGAGCCTTACCTGGAAATACACCTGCTTTATACAGTTTAATGAATTATGCGGATATTAAAGGAGGTACTTGGTATCCTGAATTTGGTATGTACAGTATTGTGAAAGCAATGTATCAAGTTGCGTTGGACCAAGGGGTTCAATTTAAATTTAACGAGGAAGTAAAGCGTATCAATGTGGTGAATGGGGAAGCTAAATCCGTATTAAGTTATCATCGAGTTACAGGCGCACAAGTGGAATATGAATTTGAGGTATTGGTAGGTGCAGGCGATTATCATCATATTGAAACAAAATTGTTGGATACAAAATATCAATCCTATTCTAGTGCCTATTGGGATAGTAGATTAATGGCGCCAAGCTCTCTTTTGTATTATGTAGGATTGAATAAAAAATTACCTGGGGCTTTGCATCATAATTTATTTTTTGATACCGACTTTGGAGTGCATGGCGCAGAAATTTACACACATCCTACCTGGCCGAAAGATCCTTTATTTTATGCCAGTGTTCCCTCGGTAACCGACCCAACTGTGGCACCAGAAGGTTGTGAAAACTTATTTTTATTGATTCCAGTGGCTGCCGGATTGTCTGGAGATACAGAGGCGATTCGAGAAGAATACTTCCATAAAATCATTGCAAGAATGGAAACAAGATTAGGTCAAACTATCTCGGATTCAATCGTTTATAAAAAATCTTTCGCGGTAGCTGATTTTATTTCTGAATATCATTCATTTAAAGGGAATGCATATGGTCTTGCAAATACTTTGCTGCAAACCGCAATTTTAAAGCCTTCTTGCAAAAGTAAAAAGGTAAAAAACTTATATTACACTGGGCAATTGACAGTGCCAGGTCCTGGAGTTCCTCCTAGCTTGATTAGCGGTGAAGTGGTAGCTGCCTTTGTTCACAATAATCATAAAAATTAATTGCATGTCTTCGATACAATTATATAATCAAGTAACTGCCAATGCCAGTAGACAAACTACGCTCATGTACAGCTCTAGTTTTTCTTTGGCCATTAAATTATTGCATGCGGATTTACGTCAGCCTATTTATGATATTTATGGATTGGTTCGATTTGCAGATGAAATTGTGGATACCTTCCATGATTACGACAAAGCTGCATTATTGGATCAATTTAAAAAAGATACCTATACAGCTATTGAACAAGGAGTGAGTCTTAACCCTATTTTACATCGCTTTCAAATGACTTTTAGAAAGTACAATATTGGGTATGATTTGGTGGATGCTTTCTTTGCAAGTATGGAAATGGATTTAAGTAAGCAAGAATATGACGCAGCTGCCTATCAAACTTATATTTATGGAAGTGCCGAAGTAGTGGGACTTATGTGTTTACATGTTTTTTGTGATGGGGATCAAGCTCAATATGAAATATTAAAACCAGCTGCTCAGCGCTTGGGGTCGGCTTTTCAAAAAGTAAATTTTTTAAGAGATATTAAAGCTGATTTTGAAGGTTTGGAGCGTATGTACTTTCCAAATTGTGATTTTACCAATTTCAAAGAGGAAGATAAGCGTCAAATTGAGGCAGATATTCAAACTGATTTCTCTGCCGCTTTAGATGGCATCAAAGGACTTCCTTTGAAAGCTAGATTTGGAGTTTATGTTGCATTTAAGTACTACTATACTTTGTATAAGAAAATTAAAAAAACCAAGCATCATTCTATTCTAAAGATGCGTATTCGAATTCCTGATTATAAAAAATTATTGATCCTGGCTAACGCAAGTATTCGCAGTCAGCTTAATTTGTTATAGTAATGATTATGCAAGAGCAAGTCGTTTTGGTGGATACATTAGACAATGCATTAGGAGTCATGGGAAAAATGGAAGCCCATGAAAAGGGTTTATTGCATCGTGCTTTCAGTGTTTTTTTATTTAACGCCAAAGGGGAAATGTTATTACAAAAAAGAGCCTTAGGGAAATACCATAGTCCGGGCCTTTGGACCAATACTTGTTGTAGCCATCCAAGACCGGGTGAACTAGTGGATGCTGCAGCTAAAAGGAGGCTAGTAGAAGAGATGGGCATCTTTACTGCCATTGAACCTGCTTTCCAATTTATATATGATGCTCAATTGGATCAGGGTATGGTGGAGCATGAATTAGATCATGTTTATGTTGGAACCTATGATGGAGTAATTAATCCTAATGAACAGGAAGTAAGTGATTATCTTTACCTAAATATTGAGCAGATCAAAAGTAGGATGGAGGCCAATCCAGCGGAATTCACTGTTTGGTTTAGAATTGCATTTCCGAGGGTTGAGGCCTGGTATGATTTAAAATTTGTAAACTAGTAAAATTAGAAATATGTTATTTATAGCTGTTATGTTATTGACTTTTGCCATTATGGAAGGAATTACTTGGTTAACACACAAGTATGTTATGCATGGATTTTTATGGTATTTACATGAGGACCATCACCAGCCTACTGGACATATTTTAGAAAAAAATGACGCGTTCTTTTTGATCTTTGCAATTCCAAGTATGGCATGTATTTTTTATGGCAATTTTGGTGGACCTAGTTGGGTTGCAGCTATTGGAACTGGTGTAGCAATGTATGGCTTTGCTTATTTTATTGTGCATGAAGTGATTATTCACCAACGTATCAAATGGTTTACTAAGTCAAATAACAGATATATTAAAGCAATTCGTTGGGCACATAAGATGCATCATAAACATTTGGGCAAAGAAGACAGTGAAAGTTTTGGTATGCTGATTGTTGCTAAAAAATATTGGGACAAAGTTCGTCAAGATGAGCGCATACAAGCCAATGGATAAGTAGATGGACGCTAATTCTACAAGTAATAAAGGAACTAGTTCGTATGATTTTATCATAGCAGGTGCAGGTTGCGCAGGCTTATCTCTTCTGTATGCATTATTGAACTCACCCGTTTTACAATCTAAGCGTATATTGGTGATTGATAAAACTTTTGAAAAATCAAACGATCGTACTTGGTGTTTTTGGGAAGAACAAGCTGGTTTATATGAATCTTTGGTTTGTAAATCATGGAATCAAATTTCAATACATAAACAATCTTTCTCTACTGTATTGCCAACAGCTCCTTTTTCCTATAAAATGTTGCAAGGCCAGGATTTTTATCAGCATATTATTTCCTTTGCAAAAAATATTGAAAATGTTGAATGGGTAGCGGCTGAGATTCAATCAATCGATCTTCAAGACAACAAAGGACAGATCTATTGGAATGGAGGGAGTGCTTTAGGTGATTTTATTTTCTCAAGTATACTTCCTTTTTCCTCCTTATATGCAATCAGTCAATCTCCTACAAGTATTCCTTTTTTATGGCAGCATTTTAAAGGACATCTAGTACGTTTTGAGGAACCCGTTTTTGAGGAGCAGATAGCCAGATTAATGGATTTTAATGTAGACCAAAAAGGGGCCACTGCATTTATGTATGCATTGCCTTTAGATGCTAAGACTGCCTTATTAGAGTATACCCTGTTTTCCAAAAAAGTACTTCCTAGTCAGGAATATGATACGGTCATTAAGGAGTATATAACAACTCATTTTCCCAATAAGTCCTATACCATTGTTCATGAGGAGATAGGTGCCATTCCAATGACTTCGCAGGTTTTTGAGCAAAGCAAACATCCAATTTATGTTATTGGAACCCTGGGTAATGCCGTTAAAGCAAGTACGGGTTATGCATTTCAGTTTATACAAAAACAAGTGTCCAAAATAGTAGCCGCGTTGGAGCAAGGAAAACAAATAGATACTAGCATACATACCACAAGGCATTCCTTTTATGACGCCGTGTTGTTATATATATTAGACCATGATTTAATGGAGGGTAGTGAAATATTTAAACGCATATTTGAAAAAAATAAAGCTGCTACCATTTTTAAATTTTTATCCAATACATCCGATCTTTGGGAGGATATTCAAATCATGAGATCACTACCTACTCGTATATTTTTACCCGCGGCACTTAAAGTATTGTTTCGGCGGAGCTAATTAAGTATAGATTGTGCATTCAATTTATACCCTGGCCACGTCGTACAATGGTTAGTACAAGCGTTTCCGAAGCGCTAAATCCCAGTTCGATCCTGGGCGAGGCTACAAATGTTATTTGCTATTTTCAAAATAAGGCACTGTATCATCTGATACCGCTGCTTGTTGATTCCAATAGGCCAAGGTTACAACATGACCATCGGGTGTATGTAAAGAGCGACCGAAAACTGCATTGGTAGGATTGAATCTTAAATCGGATACGCCAATCGTAAATGTGCTGGGTGCTACTGGTTCTGGCACCACTTGTTTTTCAATTTCCTCAGTGGCCTTCGGGGCTTCTCCTTCCACAACTGCAGCCGGAACTGGCGCCGCCGCCACTTTTGGGGCAGGACTTGCCACAACGACTACTTCATATTTATTATAGGTCAATAGATCTTTTAAAAATTGAACACGTTCTGGCGTCACATTTTTTTCAACAATTGAACATTTGATATTATCTAAATCTTCAAATTCATGATTCTTATTAATGGCCATAAAATTTATTTTAGTCCTAATCTATTTACTATTGATAATGCTATTCCTTATTCAACCATTGAAATTATAATCCTATACTAATGGAATTTATATAATCGTATACCACACTTGCTAACCCTGTAAAAATAACTCCTGCCACACATAGGTACATCGCTATTTTAGAAACCGTTGGTACTTCTAACTTTTGAATCGGGTTTTCGTTCTTATCCATAAAAATGGACTTCACCACTCTTAAATAATAATAGAAAGAGATGACCATATTTAATGCAGCAAAAATAATTATGCCATAATGACCTTTAGCCGCTCCTGCCATTAATAAAAAGAGCTTACCAAAGAATCCTGCAGTTGGCGGTACACCGGCTAAAGAAAATAGCGCAATGGTTAATACCCATGACAACATCGGATTGGTTGTATAGAACCCTTTAAAATCGGAAATATTTTCTTTGCCGGTTAATGCACTTACTACCGATACCACACCAAAAGCAGCCAAGTTGGAGAAGATATAAATCAAGATAAAATAGATTAAAGAAGCACTGCCAGCTACTGAGCTTCCTGAGATACCAATTAAGATAAATCCAACCTGTGCAATGGATGAAAAGGCTAGAAAACGTTTAAAATTATCCTGACGGATGGCAAATAAATTACCCATTAAAATAGTGGCTGCAGCCAACACAATTAACAATGCATACCAGGTACTTGCAATAGGAGTAAATACTTTGTACAGCAAATTCACCAACGTGAATAATACCGCTGCTTTTGAAATCACAGATAAAAAGGAAGTTACTGCAACTGGGGCCCCTTCGTATACATCTGCTGTCCATAAGTGAAAAGGCACGGCTGAAATTTTAAATGCAAATCCAGAGATCAATAAAATAAAGGCAAATAATTGTAATGGGTTACCGTTAATATGAGCAGTTAATATAGAAAAAGTCAAAGTTCCAGTTGTGCCATATAAAAAGGAAATTCCCATTAATAAAATGGCGGAAGAAAATGCTGACGATAAAATTAACTTCATAGCAGCTTCTGATGATTTACGTTTTGTTAAATCAAAATTGGCAGCTGCTGCTAAAGGAATGGTGGACATCTCTAAACCTAAGTAAAACATTAATAAATTGCCACTAGAAATCATAAAGAACATCCCCAATAGGGAGGTAAGTATGAGTAGATAAAACTCAATTACATGTTTATTGTTTTTTAACCATGCATAAGATTGCATAGAGATAATTAAGGCGGCTAAATTCAATAAGTCTTTTTCAAATACAACTAAAGTATTGGTTTGGAACATGCCATTAAATAGTTCGCCTTTTTCAGGGCCATATAGGCCTGCAACCAAATTAAGGAGGAGCGCAGCATTTACAAAATTTAAAATACTTTGATTGCTTCTGTCCTTGCCTAATTTTATAAAGAGTAGTAGGAATATCAGTAGGGTTAGTAGTAACTCCTGTCTCAATTGTATTAATATATTGTATATCATCTTTCTTAGATTCTAATTATTTAAGGAGATTTACTTTGCTCATTTGCAACATAATTGCGTCCGTGCTTGGCATAATTAAATGGTTGATTAAAAAGGGAGCTAATCCGATAATGAATATGCCAGCTATTAACAGCACAGCGGCTAATTTTTCATTCCAAGTAGCATCGGTTAATAAGGCATGCTCGTTGCTAATGGGTCCCATGATGGCACGACCCGTTGCGCGCAAAATGTAAACCGCTGTCACCACAATAGAGGCCCCTGATAATACGGTTGCTAAACGATAAGCACCCTCTGGATTTTGCCAAGAGCCCATAAATACGGTCATTTCTGCAACAAATCCACTCAAGCCTGGTAAACCCAAAGAACATAATCCTGCAATTACAAACACACTACTAATAAATGGCATGGCTTTTAATAAGCCTCCTAACTGTGCTACCATTCTTGTATGGGTTCTACTATAAATCATGCCAATGGCAGCAAAGAAAAGGGCGGTCATTAATCCATGTGACACCATTTGTATCACTGCACCATTGATTGATGTTTTATTTAACATGCCAATACCCAAAATCACAAATCCGCAGTGACTAATACTAGAGTAGGCGTTGATGTATTTTAAATCGGTTTGCATCATGGTTGCAAATGCGCCGTAAATAATGGCGATGGTTGCTAATAGAATAATGATCCAAGCATAAGTATGTGCGGCATCTGGCATTAAAGCGGCAATACGTAAACAACCATAGCCACCTAATTTCATTGAAATGCCTGCAAGAAACATACTTGCAGCAGTGGGTGCAGAAGCATGGCCGTCGGGCACCCAAGTATGGAATGGAAATAAAGCTGCAAACACTCCAAAACCTAGGAAAGCAAATGGGAAGAAGAACTTTTGAACACCCATTGGAATGCCTTGTTGCGTAATTTGTACAATATCAAAAGTATTTGTGTTGTAATAAATGCCAAATAACCCCACCATTACAAGTGCGGAACCTGCCATTAACATTAAGGCTAGTTTCATAGCACTCTTTGTTTTGTCCCCGCTACCCCAAATGCCAATTAATAAGAACTTAGGAATTACGGCTACTTCTAAGAAAAAGAATAGCGTGAATAAATCTAAAGAGATAAAAAAGCCATAAGCACCCATGCTCAATAACACCAATAAGAAAAAGTATTCCTTACTTAATGTGTCCATGGTCCAAGAAACCAGTATGCCTGCTACCACAATAAGGGATGTCAATAAAATCATTGCAAGTGCAATCCCATCAATACCAATATGGTAATTAATATTTAATGCTTTAAACCAGGTTTGATTGGATTCAAATAAGTAAACGGATCTGTTTCCCGCGGCACGTGCTGCTAGAAATAATTGTAATGTCCATCCAGCAAGTCCCAATTGGGCAATAGCACCAGTTAAACCAATGATCCTTATTTGTTGTAACCCTTTCGCCAACAAAATAAGGATTGCTGTAAGTAAGGGAATGAATAGGAGTAATGTTAAGTTCATATTGTTATATATCGTTAGGGTATACTATTAAATTTATTTCCAGATATAGATAAACAAAATAGAAAGTATCGCTACGCCACCAAAAAAGTAGAGTGCATAGTTTTGTACTTTTCCAGATTGAAGGCCTTTGATACTTTCAGAAATCTTTGCAGTGGTTTTAGCTAATAATAGCATAAAGCCATCTACTATATTTTTATCAGCCCAAGCAATGGGTTGTCCAATGAATGGGAAAATAATTTTTTTAGTAATGAAAATGTATACTTCATCAATATAAAATCGTTTATAAGCAGCGGTATATAAGCCACCAAGAGCAGCAACTACTTTATCGGATTTTTCGTTTTGATTTTTATAGAAACTAGAAGCAAGTAATATAGCTAAAACCGATAGTGCCACTGGAGCGATTGAGAAAACCATATCGATATGCGTTTCTAAAGCAACTCCATCGGAGGTTACCAATTGAGCGAAAGGAACAAATCCAACTCCTACTGCACATGCTGACAAAATAAGCAATGGTAATTTCATTACCCAAGGACCTTCGCCATGATGATGGGCATGGTCATCGTTTTGAACCGGGTGCAAAACAGGTGCTTCCTTGCTCCAAAATATATTAAAATACAAACGGAACATGTAAAAGCTAGTTAACGCGGCTGTGAATAAGGCGATGTAATAAATGAATTTATTTTCATGAAAAGCCGCCAATAAAATTTCTTCCTTACTAAAGAAACCAGCAAAAGGAGGGATTCCTGCAATGGCTAAACATGCAATTAAAAAAGCAAAATGAGTAATAGGCATTAATTTTCTCAATCCGCCCATGTCTTTCATTTCATTGCTGTGCACTAAATGTATTACGGAACCTGCTCCTAAGAATAGTAAGCTTTTAAAGAAGGCATGTGTAAATAAATGGAACATAGAAGCCATATATCCCAATCCTGCCTCTCCTCCATTTTTAGAAATACCCAATGCAAACATCATGTATCCAATTTGCGACATGGTAGAGTAGGCAAGTACGCGTTTTATATCGGTTTGGGTGCAAGCAATTACTGCGGCAAATAATGCCGAAGCAGCACCTACATAAGTAACTATATTTAATGCAGTTTCATCCATTGAGAAAACCGGAAACATTCTTGCCACTAAATAAACACCAGCTACCACCATAGTGGCAGCATGGATTAATGCAGAAACAGGAGTGGGCCCTTCCATGGCATCTGGCAACCAAATATGCAAAGGGAACATGGCTGATTTTCCAGCGCCACCCATAAATATTAATGATAAACCCCAGGTAAGCATACTTGCTCCTAAGAAGCTTGCGCCGGTGATACTAATAAATTGCGCAGAGCTTGTAGAAGTAAAACGCTCAATCAGCAGACCAATATCTAAAGTGCCACCATAGTAGCCCAATATTAAAATACCTATTAAAAAGCCAAGGTCTGCAAAGCGGGTAACAATAAATGCTTTTTTACTTGCTGCTACGGCAGAGGGCTTATTAAAGTAATAACTAATTAACAAGAAACTTGACACCCCTACTAATTCCCAGAACATATACACTTGGAAAATATTAGAGGATAAGATCAAACCTAACATGGAGAAGGTAAATAAGGAAAGAAAGGCATAGTAGGTTGCAAAACGTTCTTCTCCCTTCATATAACCCAAACTAAATACATGCACCATTAAGGAAACCGAGGTAACTACTACTAGCATCATTACGGAGATAGGATCTACAAGAATGCCTATGTCAATAGAGACCCCAGGTGAGAATTCCAGCCATGTAAATTTTAGAGCCTCTATCTTTTGAAAAACACCATTTACTTTTCCATCTACAAAAAAGTATTGTTTGGCTGCCATAAATGAAAGAAGGGTGGAGCTCAATAAACTTGCAGTACCCAATAAACCTGCGATACCTGACAAGTATTTACGTCCAAACAAGCCCAAAATCACAAAGCTGATGAGGGGTAATAAGGGAATCCAAAGTATATAAAAGTAGTTTGACATCATGTAAAGTATTAATTAGCGTATTGGGTGTACGTTAGTATTTATTTGATTTCATTAGTATTTCATTTCAGTTGCATCATCCACATCAATGGATTGGTGGCTGCGATAAAGATTAATAATAATGGCAATAGCCACAGCAGCTTCGGCAGCTGCAATGGTGATGATAAATAAAGTAAAGAATAGGCCATCTAAATGATCTGGAAACAAATATTTATTAAAAGCCACAAAATTGATATTCACGCTATTTAACATCAATTCAATTGACATTAACATCGTGATCAAATTGCGACGTGTAAACAATCCGTACATGCCTATAAAAAAGAGGGCAGTGCTAACAAATAGTATTTGGGATAAGGGTATTTCTTGCATATTATTCCTTATTAATTAAGTTTTCAGTTTCATTATTTGATCCTATTGCGCTGTTTGCTGTAGGACGCATGGCAATTACAATACAACCCACCATAGCGGCAAGCAATAACATACTTACCAATTCAAAGGGGAGAATAAAACCATGAGAAGTAGTACTTAACATTTGGGTACCTATTTCGGCCACATTAGCATTAAAGGGTTTAGCAGAATTAAATGCAAAGCCTTCATAGTGCACAATTAAGTTGTGTACAAAGGCAGTACCCAATAAAGCCGCCAATGCTGAAAATATTTTTTTACTTACTGCGGGACTATTCATTTCCTTTCCTGAATGCTGCGTTAAGAAGATAGAAAAGATAATCAATACGACTATACCGCCCACATAAACTACAATTTGTATTGCAGCAATAAATTCTACTTGCATCCAAAAGTACAATGCAGCTATTCCAACTAGGGAACATAGCAGCCAAATAGCAGCGCGAAATATTTTTACCGAAGTCACTGCTAAAATCCCTCCTCCTAAAATGAAAGTAGAGATGGCGTAAAATAGGATTGATGAGATATTCATTATTCGATTCCCTCCTTTATTTTAGATCCTGGTTTATTTAATATTTTTGTCAATTTACTTCTGTCAAATACGCTGTGTTCAAAATTGGGCACCATAATGATGGCATCGCTCGGGCAGGCTGTCACACATAAATTACAAAGGGTACACATTTCTAAACGATAGATAAAAGCATCAATGGCTTTTTTCTTCTTTCCTTCTGGGGACATTTCAAATTTGGTAATAATTTTAATGGTACCATTAGGACATGCCAATTCACAAGCCGTACAACCAGTACAAGTATGTTCATTGTTTTGATCATGTGGCATGATGACCTCACCCTTAAAACGGTCCGCTAATTTTAATGTGGCACGATTGTCTGGGTATTGCTCTGTAATTATTTCCTTACTATGTGTAAAATAATAGCCTGTTTTACGCATCCCTTTTAGGAGCGAAGCAACGCCATTATAAACATCGGATATATAGTCTTTCAAAAACATTGTCAATTTTATTTAGTGTTAAAAATGCCAACCCATTATCGCAATCACAGTTACTAGTAAAAGGTTAAACAAGCTTATCGGCAATAAATATTTCCATTCTAAATTCAATAATTGATCTACACGTAAACGAGGGAAGGTCCATCTAAACCACATGATCAAGAAAATAAGGAAGAAGGTCTTTCCCATAAACCAAACACTAGATGGGATAAAATCCATGATATGATTAAAGGCTTCCCAGCTACCAATATGAAGTGGCATCCAGCCTCCTAAAAATAAGGTAGCGCCAATGGCACACACAATAAAAATGTTGATGTATTCTGCTAGAAAAAATAAAGCAAATTTCATTCCAGAATATTCTGTATGGAAACCAGCTGTTAATTCAGACTCAGCTTCGGCCAAATCAAAAGGAGCACGGTTGGTTTCTGCGGTTACTGCAATAATATATAGTACAAACGCAATCACAACTGGAATATGTCCTTTAAACAACCACCATCCATTTTCTTGAGAGGCAATAATATCTGAAATTTGTAAGCTTCCTGTAAGTACTACTATGCTCAAAACCGCAAAGCCTGCAGACAATTCATAACTCACAATTTGTGCGCCACTGCGCATGGCACCTAGTAATGAATATTTATTATTACTAGCCCAGCCTGCCATCAAAATACCAATCACTGATAAGGAAGAAACAGAGGAAATATAAAGTACTCCAATGTTGATATCCCAAATTTGAAAGTTTTTGGCAAATGCAATAGGGGCTAATAACAACATGGCTACCATCATGACTACAAAAGGAGCCAGATTAAATAAAAATTTATCTGCCGAATTGGGCGTTAAGCCTTCTTTCATGATAAGTTTCAAAGTATCAGCGGCAGTTTGAAATATTCCTCCAGGTCCAACACGGTTAGGTCCAAGACGTATCTGAATTCTTGCAGCTACTTTACGTTCTAGTAAAACCAATACTAAACCCAATATTGCAAATAGGGTAATACATAATACTATCACAATGACACATTCAATGGTTAAAGCCATAGTGGGGCTAAACTTAGCCAGTAACCAGTCCTGTGTTGTTTTTGTTATACTTTCTAAACTTAACATTTACATCTTTTTAAGCGAATAATTCAAAACTTCTTTTATTAACTACTATACTTTTAATATTCAACTAATCTATCTATCTATCTATCTATATCTGGTATTACTAAATCCAATGTACCCATGGTTGCCATTAAATCACCAATCTTACTTCCTTTGGCAATATGATCTAACACGGATAAATTGGAAAATCCAGGGGAGCGAAATTTAATTCGGTACGGAGTGGTTCCCCCTTCGCTTACAATGTAAACACCTAATTCTCCTCTTGCCGTTTCTACTCTTTGGTAAAACTCTCCTTTATTTAATTTTAATACATTCTTAGTTTTGCCCACAAAATCTCCTTCGGGAATGGCATCGATGAGTTGCTCAATAATGCGTATGGATTGATTCATTTCTTTTACGCGTACGATATATCTTGCAAAAGAATCTCCAGCAGTTTCAATTACTTCTTCAAATTCCACTCGATCATATGCATCGTAAGGAGCAATCTTTCGGATATCGCAACTTACTCCACTTGCTCTTGCAACAGGACCACTACAACCATAAGAAATAGCATCTTCCGCAGTTAATACCCCAACTCCTTTTGTACGACTTTGAAAAATGACATTGCCAGTTACCAAATCCTCGTACTCAGTTACTTTTTCCTTGAACTGTTTTATAAATGCCTTCACTTTGGTTTGAAAATCGGGATGAATATCGTACATCAAACCACCAGGAACAATATAATTCATAGTTAAGCGAGCACCACAAGTGTCTTCCATAATTTCGGTGATCATTTCACGCTCTCTAAATGCGTAGAAGAAAGGAGTGAAGGCGCCTAGATCCATGGCCATGGCACCAATCCATAATTCGTGGGATGCAATACGTGTTAATTCATTTAAAATGGTACGAACTACTTTGGCTCTTTCGGGCACTTCAATTTGCATTCCTTTTTCAACAAGTAATGCGCAAGCTGTATTATTTATATGAGAAGATAAATAATCCATTCTACTGGTTACGTATATAAACTGACGATAAGTTAAGCTCTCGCACATTTTTTCAATGGAACGATGTATATAACCTAAATGGGGTTCAATTTTATTAATGGTTTCTCCATTGAGTGTTACCACCAAATGCAATACACCATGCGTTGCAGGGTGCTGAGGTCCCATATTCACTACCAACTCGCCTTCGGGGCCAAGATCAGTTGTGTCTTTTATAATTTCAGTTTGATTGTACATGCCCAATTATAATTTTATCATGTTGATAGGATCTTCAAAATCTTTTCTTAATGGCCAATAGCCATTTGGAGTTGTTTCCTCCAAAATTAATCGCCTTAAGTCCGGATGATTTAAGAACTGAACACCAAACATTTCAAACACTTCCCGTTCTAGCATTTCTGCAGTTCTCCAAATATTGGATAGGGTTTCAATGGCTGGATTGTTGCGATCTAAATTTGCTTTAACAACTAAATTAACTGACCTGTCTTTAGTGGAGGTAAAGTGATACACCATTGTTAAATGAGTTTTCCAATCCACACAGGTTAGATTAAATAAAAAATCCATTTGCATGGGCTGTCCTCTAAGTGCTATTGCCAAAGACTTTATATCATTGGATTGAATCAGCATATTTAACCACTCTCCGGTTTCGTCGAAACTTGCTTCCGGCGCGATTGAACTGATGAAGGCTTTTATTTCTTCGTTGGTCATTTTAATTATTTAAAGTCTGCTCTAATTTGATCTCTGGTCATACCCATCTTAATTTTTTCTTGAAGGGCAATCAATGAATGTAATAATGCTTCTGGTCTTGGAGGACATCCAGGGATGTACACATCTACTGGGATTACATGGTCTGCTCCTTTTACAACACTATAGGTATTATAAAAGAAGGGACCACCACTTATGGCACATGCACCCATGGCAATTACATATTTAGGATCGGCCATTTGATCATATAAGCGTTTTAAAACAGGCGCCATTTTATTCACAATGGTTCCAGCAATAATAATTACATCGGCCTGTCTTGGAGAGGCTCGCGCTACTTCAAAACCAAAACGGGAAAAGTCATACTTAGCGGAGGCGGTAGACATCATTTCAATACCACAACAACTCGTTGCGAAAGACAATGGCCATAAGGAATTGCTTCTTGCCCAATTAATGATATTGTCAAAACTGCTAACTACAATTCCACCACCTGGTGTTTCATGGATAATGCCCGGAAAGGGCGGATTACCCGCAATGTTTTCATTTAACTCCATTTGAGTGCGCCTTTTTTATGGGCGTATAAAAAGCCCATGAATAAAATAAATATGAATACAATAATTTCAATAAGTGCAACCATGCCTACTTTCTTTACGACAACTGCCCATGGATACAAGAACACCAATTCAACATCAAAAATTAAAAATAACAACGCAAATAAATAATAACCTACATTAAATTGTTGCCAAGGTGAACTGCTAGTTGGAATACCACATTCATAGGGCTCTCCTTTTTGTGGATTGCTGCTTCCCTTCACTAAAATTTTACCTACTAAGATACCGCCTGCGGAAAATGCGATTGCTGCAATAAGCAATGCAATTAATGAAATCGCGCCCATATGCTCGTAAATTATTATGTCTTGTAATTTACGAATAAATCTGCGATTCTTCTCGAAATCAACTTATTCTAGATATGGAGCTGATAATTTAAATTATTACCTGAAGGGCTTTGGGGAGTATTTTTATTTCCAACTCTGCAGTTTCGGTATATAAGTGTTCGCCGTCCAAATGAATGGGTTGATTGGATTGGTATTGGATTTTTATAGCAGGAACACTTTGGCTGTCAACGCTTTTTGAGTTGGGTAGATTTCCTAAAAAAAGACGTAATCCAACACTGGCTGCTTGTAATAAATGGAGCTTTCTAATTTTAATAATTTCCAATAAGCCATCTTGGATATTTGAATAGGGGGAGATATAGGCATTGTTTCCAAACTGATTGGCATTGGCAAAAGTGATGGAAAATACTTCCTCCCATGGGCCATTATGGATGCTAACCGAAATAGGACGATAATTAAACAGGGTATATAAAGTGGCTTTAATATAATTCATTAAGCCGCGACCGCTTCCCTTGGCAAAACGGTGCGCCACGCTTGCGTCAAATCCGATGCCAGCAGTGCAGAAAAAAGGTCTTCCATTAAAGGATCCCGCGTCAATGGATTGTGGATTTCCCATGATAGCAAGTTGGAGTGCCTTGCTAGGTTGTAAGGGGATGCCAAGATGCCTTGCCAATCCATTTCCAGAACCTACTGGAATAATACCCAAGGGAATGGAAGTACCCATCAATGCAGAAGCAACCTCGTTAATGGTGCCATCTCCCCCTACTGCAATAATGCGAGAAGCACCTGCTGTTATTGCTTTTTGAACAAGTTCGCCTGCTTCTAAAGGCTTACTGGTTTCTAAAACTACATGAGCAGGCGTTGCTTGAATAAGTTGTAAAAGCGCCAGGTACTGTTTATGATTATTGGTTCCGGCGTTGGGATTGATAATGAAGTAGTTCACAGGGCAAAAATAGCTGATAAATATGAATCTTTTCTATGCTACCTTTGTAGGAATAGACATTCTATTGCTTTCATTATGCTACTATATATCACTGTTTTAGGATTTATTGTCACTTTTTTGTTGCTTATTAACTTAAGGCAATCCAATAAGTCTAATATATACTTATTCTTCTTTTTGCTGATTAATAATATTTATTCCCTTGCCCATTATGCAACAGTCTACTCTGGCAATAAATATTTAATAGCAGTCATGTTGGTTCATTTCACGCCCTTGTATTTAATACTTGGTCCTTTATTTTATTTCTACGTTCGAGGCTTGTTGAAAGATGATCATAGACTTACTAAAATAGATTTACTTCATTTTATTCCAGCATTATTATTCTTCATAAATATTTTACCTTATGTGTTTAAGGGGGTTGATTTTAAATTGCAATATGCAGAGAGTGTAATAAGGGATTCGCATAATATATTAAACTTAGATTACTTATTTATTCCTACTTCTTTAAGTTTTTTAACAAGACCCATTATTGCTTTTGTATATGTGGTAGCAAGCGCGATACTTATATACCGTAAGGGTTTGAACGAAAATTATATAACTGTTCAGGCTAATTTAATTTTTAAATGGCTGATTTTATTTATTCTTATTTCTACCATTTTATATCTAGGTTTTGTATTATTTACGATTTTGTCTTTCTACCATAACAGTATTGAAATTTCAAATACTTTTGGGGCAGCCGTTTTATATTCTTCTATTGCTGGGTTATTTTTATTAAATCTTTCTTTATTATTTTTCCCGAATATTTTATACGGATTGCCGCAGTTGGATTATGCTATTGTCACCAAAAGTACCAAGGCCGAAGAGGAGCAATTGGGTATTGCAGAGGACGTAAAAAAACAGTCCCGAACCTTCGAAATTTCTGCTGAAAAACTCACTTTATTAAAGCTCAAAGTGGAGCGATATATTGAGAAAAAACCCTATTTGAATCCGGACTTTAACCTTAGTGCTATGTCCTCTGAAACGGACATTCCTGTCCACCATTTATCCTACTATTTTAATGAACATTTACAGGTGAACTTTAATACCTGGAAAAATGACCTTAAAATTGCCCATGTTATTGATTTAATTCATAATGGGTCGGGTGAAATTTTGACACTAGACGCACTTGCCAAACAAGCTGGTTTTGGTTCTAGAACTAGTTTTTTCAACTCGTTTAAGCAAAAAATGGGCGTTACCCCCTCCGAATACCTCAATAATTTGGACTAAATTCTACTAGTTTGTCAAGGTTTTGGAAACCCGTACAGATTTATCCCTTTTTCACATCATCTGAGCTTATTTTCAAACTATCTTACGCGCCTGCACGCGCGCGTTTTTTGGTGTCATTTTGACATGCAATTTACTGGCGTTCAATAAATTAAAAGATTTTAATATATGAATAGCTTTAAATCTGTCTGCTTAGGGACTTTATTACTTTTGACCCATTTGGGAGGAACTGCACAGACCAAGTCTTTTTTTGGATTGAAGACTTCCAAAAAAGTGGCCGATACCAGTTTGGTTAAATCTGAAAAAGGCACTGGGGCATCCAAATGGACCCTCCCTAAATTCAAGTATGTGAAGGTTTCAGAATTGGTTGCCAACACCAAGCCTGTATTTTCTGTAATGGC
>JACCDW011364903.1_pt1 | contig 20052 bp, 7 predicted proteins | sample 7449781 | NCBI WGS metagenome assembly JACCDW01 (sample SAMN15323449, study PRJNA562643) | freshwater metagenome | isolation source: river surface water | place: USA:Blue River Watershed | collected 2017-08-18
AAGGTAAAATTGCTGCTGGTGCTACTGCTGGTGCTACTGGAGATCCAGTTGATTTAAACAAGCCACCTAATGCTTCGAATGATAATGCATCTGATTTACTTTTAGGTACTAAGTGCTGCAACAGCGAAACGAATCCAGGTGGAGAATTTATATGTGTTGAAGTATCTGATGCTAAGTGTGAGGACGGAGAAAAAACAACATCTAATTTTGAATTAGTATTAACAGAATTATTCAGTAATGTTTCCAATAGTGGTGGGCAGATAGGATCTAAAATTGTAAGCAAGTACACTGGATACTTATATGACTATCTCGACATTGGAAAGGGATATATTTCAAAGGTACAAAGATTAACTAAATCATTGCTCTCCAGAATAAAAGGAGAAATGTTTGCTCTAATCAAGCAGGGTGCTAAAGCTATAATTGATTTCCTTTTAACAGAAGAAGTTCCAGATCTGGATAGTTCAGGAGTATTCAACGGACCTTATATAAATCCAGAAGAAGCAGTCACCGCACCTAAAAAAAGAGTAGGAAGATTGAGAGGACTGACAAAGTGGTTGAATGAACAGTTAGCAAAAATTAATTGTTCTATTGAAGATCTTGATGAAAGACTAATGAAGTTTGTTGAAGATTTAATTTATGATTATCTTTTCAAAGTATTTTCGGCGGCAACCTGTGTAATCGATCAGATTATCAATGACATCTTAAGTCAAATAACAAGCTTTCTTGACTCTGCTATCAATGCAATCTTAGGACCACTGCAATCCTTGCTAGGCATTATTGCGAATCCACTTGACATTATAGGACAGGCATTGGCATTAGCATTTGATCTTCTCGGAATCAGTTGCGGTGGGCCAGGCACAGATTGTGCCAAAGAAAATAAAGAATGCACGGGACCATGTGGTGGTGAATCAGAAGATGGGTATGGATTAGATGATCTAATTGCTGATATTGAAAATGGAAATCTCCTAGGAGATTCTGTTTGTTCTGCTGGACAAGTTGCCACTCCAGTTATTCCAACTGTTGCAGTAGTAGCAGGAGGTACAACTTTACCGAGTGGATATACATCAACAGTACCTGCAACATATCCCCCATCTGTTACAAGTCCACTAGCATCCAGTGTGTTTGCCCCTGCAAGTCCTGCTGGATCGCCCGTTGTACCTGCCGCAGGTGCCCCTGTGGCGAGTGGTGGAGTCTTGCCTGCTGGTGGTGTTAGCCCCGCCCTAGCGCCTGCTCCTGCTGCCCTAGTGTCACCTCTGCTCGCTTTGATATCCCCAGTCTCTGCCATTATTTCTAGCACAGGATCAACAGGATTTTCTGGTTCAGTTTCTTCCGTAGTATTCTCCTCCACTTCATCGCCATCATCTCCTAGTTTGGTAACAGCTAGCACTACAAATAGATTCAGACTTTCTTCTGCAACAACGTCTGCATTTAATCCAACTTTCTTAAGCACAAGCGCAGTTAGCTATGCATTGTATGTTGATAGATCATTAGTATTCGAAGGTGATTCTGTGACCATAACATTAATAGCAAATGGTGGTGTTGTTCCCGATGGAACAGTGTTTAATTATGCTATGTTTGGAACAAACATTACTGGATCTGATTTCGCAGATGGAACTACGTCTGGCACAATGATAATGTATTCTAATGTTGCGACCAAAGTTATATCAATTGTAGAAGATACAGTTTTCGAAGGATCAGAAACCGTATCGTTCAACGTATCTCAAGCTTCGCAGAGTGTTCCGTTTACTATTGTTGGTTCTGAAATTGAAGAAGAGGAATTGCCTGATGAAATTCCAGCCTTCACTCCTCCCGTGCTTGGACCTCCTGAAGTTTGTTCCGATGGAAGAATACTATACATTCCTATCATAAGCAGAGGTGATCCATATAATACACCACCATTTGTAGTAATCAGAGGTGCTGGATATGGTGCTTCTGCATCTGTAAGATTGGATCGAGAGGGATATTTGAGTGAAGTTGTCGTTGAAAGATCTGGCATTGGATACTCCCCAAATCGTACCGAATTAAAATGTAGTGTAAATAGTTTTAGGATTATCAGTGCTGGTGTCGGATACTATACCGAACCAACAGTTTATGTTGATGGTATGTCAAATGTAGCTAGACCTATTATAGATGCTGATGGCAGATTGTCTAACATTGAATTGGTAAATAAAGCATTGACATTTGAATGTACTCCAAAAGTAGAAATTTTGGGTGGCAGTGGATTAGGTGCTAGAGCAATAGCGATAATGAACTGTCGTGATGATGCTGATTATCTCAGATTCCAGCAGGGCGTTGCACCTTCTGGTGTTGATGAAGTTATTGATTGTCCATAGGAGAAATTAAATGGCGGGATCTAATAGTTCTTACGTAAATTCGTTATACAAAGCAGAGGAAGGTTCAGCGTATCCATTTGATACCAGTAAACTTTCGAATGAAGTTGGTAGGATCAATGATCTTGATGGATACACTGGATTCACTGCAGCTCAAGACCTGAAAACTAAACAGGAACAATCAACTACTGGTGGTTGTGGCACATCATTTACTACTGCAACGGATCCAAAGGATATTAATATTCAGCAAGAGTTATCAGGAAACTTTCTCGAACTAAGCACGATCAACGCTGAAGGTGACGTACAGAAAAAATGGATCAAAGCGGATGGATCTTCCATCACAATGGCAGAAGATGGTAGTTTAATTTTCACCACTGCTAAAAGAAATGGCGATCCTAAGACAGGAAGATTTGATGTAGCAGCTCAAGGAAAAATGACCCTCAAGATTGGGGAAGCATTTTTAATAGAAGTTGGCAATAAAAATGAAGTTCTGTCTTCAAAAGAGGGCGATGGCAAGGGCAGCAAAGCAATGTCATTGGTAATCTATGGCAACGTTGATCTCACTACTTATGGTGATATTAATGCAAAGGCAAAGAATATTACGATGAATGCTGATAATGAAATACAGTTCAAGGCAGGATCAAAAATTACTATAGCATCTGGAGAAGGAACAGGTGGCAACGAAAAGGAAGGTAATAAAGAAGCAAAGAAGGAATACGGTGGTGTTGTAGAAATTAAGACAGGAGATTTAAGTATAGAAGCATTGTCAAAGAGAGAACAATCTTCTATGGATTACTCTTTGATTGATGGTGAACAAGCATCTATCGTAACAAAAACAAACGGAAACGTTGGAATTCAATCGCCAGGATCTTTCACCCTAGATGTTGCGGGTGATATGTATGAAGTAATTGGTGGCAAGAGAAGAACAGATATATTTGCAAACACGAATCCTATCACGGATATGTTTAAAGGTCAATCTGATGGCTGGCTGATGCAAATAGGACCGATGAAAGCATCTGGATCTGCAGATGAAACTATCACACCTAATGCACTTTCGATATCTACTACAGTTGGTGGACTCAGTTTCAATACTCTACAAGGCGACATAGATTTATACAGTGCCAAGGGATACTATGGTATAGGTAACGCAACTTCAGCAGTTGTGGGTGTTGATACTCCTGTAAAGGCATATCCAAATGCTACGCCTGGCCTTCATGTATTTTCTACAGAAAAACCTGTAAAAGTTTATTCGAAAGCTAGTTGGGTTGAAATTTATGCGACTGCATTAGAAAAGAGCGGCATAAAAATTGATGTAGCAAAATTAGAACTAAAAAACCCAACAGGAATTTATTTGAATTGATAGCAATTTCAAAATTGACCTTTGATTACCAAAAGGTCGCAAAAAAATCTCGGCAAATTTTTGCCCAAAAAAGTCGAGCTTGACAGACTCCCTAAATACCGCTAAACTAGCAATGTTGCGCTTTGAGGTCTGAGTCTTATGAATCTCCAAAATAGCTCTGAACAAGTCCTTGACAGAATCTCGGTAGACCTCTATAATAAGAAAGTAATCGTCCGAGGAGAGGAAGGAACCACTCTTACATTTAAATGTAGTTCAATTAATGAAATGTTTGAACTCAAGGAAAAATGTGGTAAACTTCTTAAAACGGAACATTTCATCGTAAGGTGATGCTGGTTTAGCTATCTGGTGAAAGCACCCGACTCATAATCGGATATAGGCGAGTTCGATCCTCGCAACCAGCACTTGACAATCTCAGCACCACCTGCTATGATTGTTTTATCGGGAGTGTAGCCCAGCGGAAGAGGCAAACGACTTAAAATCGTTCAAGGGTGGGTTCGAATCCCACCACTCCTATTCTCTGTTATAAATAATAACAGAGTTATAGTCTGTCAAATGTTATTCAATACATGTAAAAATAGTCACGCTCAGGGTAATGTTGGAATGGGTCAAGCAATCGCCCATTACACATTAAAAGGTTATACTATTAGTATTCCTCTTAATGATTGTCAAGAGTATGACCTTGTTGTTGAATATCCTGATGGATTGAAAAAAGTTCAAGTTAAAACTACAAAACATAAAGCTAAATCTGGCAATTATGTTGTTAACTTGAGAACCATGAGTGGATACAAAGACAAATACGAATATCGTATTGGTTCTTATGACATTCTTTTTGTGGTTGATGAATTAGGTAATACCTACGAATTTACCTCAGAAGAACTCAAAGAATATAAAAACTGCATCACACTCTCTTCCCACTAAATAAAGTGTAGTGGGAAAAGTAATGAAATACACACTTTCTCAATCATATGTATTCTATATGGGCGAGGTTGTCCGAATGTATTTCATTCAAGGTCTTCCATATACGTTTGATGAATTACCTCAATTAATTCAAGACCATCCTGCGGTTCAAACGGAAGCTCTTGGTCATCGTGATTACGACGACGAAGATCTTTTTAACTGGTGTAATTACCTTATTATGGAAGAAATGCATCCATTGATGTTTGAAATAGAAGTAGAAAATCCCGAGTTATTGCCAAAAGATGATTGACATTTTTTGTGATTACTTTGAAGGTACATTTGACAATAGAATGCAAGCTATGTCATATCCGACAAAGTTTGCTATGATTGAACTGGTTCATGAAAAACTAGACAATAATCGATTCAGATGCACACAACGATATTATATCGACAAAATTGCATACCGCAAATCGATTATTGAAGTTATTGAGCAAGAATCAAACCTTCTAGTCAAGAATTACAAAGAAGAAAATCAGTTGACATACCTCGATGGATGTGATATAATATTCGAGAAGATAAGCGATGAGTTTCACGGCAAAAATCTTTGTAAAAACTGTTTTGTAACATGGTCGGAGAAACAAACTTATCTTCAAACCCAAAGTATCCTCGGAAACGGTTACTATCACGTAATTGACAAGGGATACGATATAAATACCGACGAACACATATGGGGATCTTTTAACGGTCCATTCCAATTCGTCAAAACGCCCCTGTAGCTCAGTGGTAGAGCACTCGCCTTGTAAGCGAGCGGTCAAGGGTTCAAATCCGTTCGGGGGCTCTCCGTGTGAAGGAAGTCTGATAAACCTCAGGTTCGCCTGAGGTTTTTTTGTATAAATAACTCAGAAGAAATCCACCATAATTAGGGTAACTGAGTAATGCCATTAACGAGATTAGATAATCTACTTTCAAGTAAGACTGGTAAATATCTTTATGTTTCTCCTGATGACTTTAATGCCAGCGACGCATTAGATAACAGAGGAAACTCCCCCACAAGACCATTTGTAACCATTCAAAGAGCATTTCTTGAAGCAGCAAGATTTTCTTATCTTCCAGATGTAGACAACGATCGTTTCGATCAGTTTACAATTATGTTGTCGCCAGGCAACCACTATATTGACAATAGACCTGGCGTTGATACTGTAGAAGAGCTTCCTGTATTCCAATTCAACCAGTCAACTGGTGAGTGGGAATCTAATACCAATGTAATTTTTGATCTTGGTAATCCAAACAATATTCTTTACAAGTTTAATGGTCGTGATGGTGGTGCGACTATTCCTAGAGGTACTTCTCTGGTTGGTATGGACTTGCGTAGAACGCAAGTTAGACCTCTCTACGTTCCAGATCCTGCAGATAAGGATGTTCCTCGTTGTGCCCTATTCAACGTAACTGGTGGTTGCTATTTCTGGCAGTTTACTATTCTTGATGGTGACCTAACATCTTCAAGCCCACTGTACGATCAAACAGAACTAGTTGGTAAGGTATATACTCAACCAAAAAATACTACAAATCTAGCTGTACCTGAGTTTTCTCACCACAAAATTACCAACTTCGTTTTTGCTGACAAGCAAGACCTAGGATTACTATACAGAAAAATCTCTAGAGTCTTCAGTGACTATCAACCAACAATTGATGACGTATATGTAGAAGGTTCTACTGCTCCAGTTACAGAAAACTGGTCAGGAACTACAAATTACTCAACTGGAAGCAGAGTAATTTATGATGGTAAGGCTTACGAAGCAACATCTACATCACTCAATGTTAGACCTGATAGCGATGCTACGAAGTGGAATCTACTAGTTATTCGTGGTAGAGAATTTGACTTCAGAGTACAAGAAAACAGAATCGTCGGACCTCTATCCGATGCGGTTAGAATTGATTCTATCAAGATCGATGATGGCACTGGAGTAAATAGCGGAATTGCTACTTTAACTGTAAGAACAAAAATTAACCATGGATTCTTCCCTGGCCAATACGTAGCAGTTTCAAATACTGGTCTGAATACCACTCTAAATGGTGTATTCAAAGTATCTACTATTAGTCAAACTGATCCTAAAGAATTTACTTACAGAGTACCAGCTACTGCTACTGGTCTAGGTTTAACCAATGGTCTAACTTATACCTCAGTTTCTGCGAAACCACTTGATAACAACGCAACTGTTCAGGCGGAAGTTGACTCAGTAGAATCAGCATCACCATACGTCTTCAACGTTTCGATTCGTTCGACTTGGGGTATTTGTGGTATTTGGGCTGATGGTCGCAAAGCGACTGGTTTCAAATCTATGGTTATCGCTCAGTACACTGGTGTTTCGCTACAGAAAGACGACCGTGCGTTCATTCGCTACGATGAGTTTAGCAACACTTGGAACCAAGCACCACTAACCGATGCGTTTGCCACAACTCCTTATCACATCAAGGGTGATGCATACTGGAAGGATGACTGGAGAAACTTCCACGTTAAAGCATCTGATGACTCCTTCATTCAGTGCGTTTCGATCTTTGCTGTAGGTTTCGCTGATCACTTCCTGATGGAGTCAGGTGGTGACATGTCGATTACCAACTCCAACTCTAACTTCGGTAACACCTCACTACACGCGATTGGTTACAAAGGATTTGCCTTCAACCAAGACAAGGGTGGATACGTCACTGATATTATTCCACCTAAATCTCTAACTACACTCAAGACACTAAGACAGCAGTATTACACTCTCAGTGCAGAACTATCAAGAAGAGCTACAAATACTACTAAACTGTATCTTGGTTCTGAAGATGCTAGAGATCCAGCGGATCGTCCATCTGGATCGGTTGATGGTTATCGTCTAGGTGCCAGAAGAAATGATAAAATCTTTGTAAAACTAGATCCAAATCCTGCATATCAAGCAGAACTATCACAAACTGGATTTAAGAGATGGAGTGCTACAGCTAGCACCCTAAATCCAACTGGATCTACATTTACTACTGAATATAATCTCAACCAAGATGCTGCTAATCTAATTGACTCTAACAAAGAGTTTATTCAATCAGAAGCATTTGGATATATTCTAGAAAAGTATCCTTATCTACAAAACAGATCCTACATCAATCCAAACATTACATCTGAAACTGGTAGATACAGAGATGGAAGCAATCTCATCAAGTCAAATAAAACTGAGATTGTGGATTACGCATACGCACAGATGCGTAGATCTTTCTTCACTGCAATTACTTCCACATCAACATCTCCAGCACCAACTCTAACCAGCGTTGTTCGTTCTGGAACAACACTAACTATTACTACATCTGGTAATCACAGTGTAGTTGCAGGTGATATCATTAAAATTTCTGGAGCAACTCAAACTGATTACAACGGAACTTTTGCTGTTCTTTCGACTCCTGCTGCAACTTCAACTCAGTTCTCAGTATCTCTTCCAAATCCTTCCACTTCCGCTACAACCGCTACAGGTTCTATTACTGTTAGTGTTCCATTCTTAGTTCCAGGTGTTCTTGGTGGAGATGAAGCGAAGGCTAAGAGAGATCTAGAAAATGTTGTAATTGCTATCGCAGATGACCTCTATGATGGAGGAAATTCTCATATTATTGATGCAACCAAATCATATTTCAATAGTGCTGGTGTTCCTATTTCAACTGGTTTGGTTGGAGAAGAAGTTCCTGCAGTATTTGCATTCAATCGTGTAAAAGATTGGTGTAAGAAGGCGATTTCCAATCAACTTACAAATACATCTCTACTAAAAGTTACTGCACTGACAAGATCAGGTGCTACTGTAACTGTTGAAGTAGATCCTCTATATCCTCATGGTCTCAGAGCTGGTGATTATGTAACAGTAGGTGGTGCAAGAGAGACTGCTTACAATGGCAAGTTCCAAGTATTATCAACAGACCTCACACCAACTCAGTTCAAGTACACTGCTGCATCTACACCATCAGCAAGTCCTGCTACTGGATCTTATTATGTTTCCACAATTACCATCGATCCTGAAAATGATGATGTAGAAACTGGAAGATATAAAGATGCTTCCAATCTTATTACGCTAAACAGACAAGAAATTATTGACAGATCTGTTGCCAAGATTGCTGTAGATTTCCCTGATTTCTATTATCCTGGTGATCCACAAACTACTTCTGTAAGTAGATTCAAAGATGCATATCGTTTGATTCAGAAGAACAAAGATATCATTGCAGAAACTGCTCTAACTGCTATCAACACACTACATCCAACTTTTGTATATCCAGGCGCAGATAGCGCAGAAAGAGAAGCAAATAAGGTGAAGTGTAGAAGAGATATTGGTCATTTTATTGATGCAGTATCTTTAGATATTGCTCAGGGCGACGGTAACAAATATACCAGACAATTCTTGTTGCAATATTTTGATAATAGTGGAGTATTGATCAGCAATGGTCTATCTGGTGAAGTTGCACAATCAAATACTGCTTTCACGATTGCTTCTGAAGTAATGAAAGCAGCAATTACCAATACATTAACGTCATCCTCAACTTTCGCTGAATCTGGAAACCCAACACCACAACCAATTGTAACCAGCTCACCATTTACTGGTTCATGGTTAAGTGGAAGCACTTCTACTGGTCTTATTGTATATCAAGACATTACAATTACTCCAGATCCTGTAACTGGATCTAACACAAATTCTGCTTCTTGTGCTAATGTACAGACAGCGATTGATAACTTAACCACAATTGTTACCAGTAGATTGACTTCTGGAAATATTAATGGATTAAATGCAATTACGGAAACTGTTGCAACTTCAACTGCTGGTGAAGGAAAGTGCCGTAGAGATGTTGGATATATTGTAGATGCAATTGCACAAGATCTCTTCTGGGGTGGCAATGAATTTATTATTGGTTCTACTAGAGAATATTTCTCGAATGTAACCACTATTTCTTCGACATCTCTTGCTGGGGAAGTTTCACAATCTATCGCTGCATTCACGGAGGCTCGTAATCTTGTCAAGAAAGCTATTACGAACCAACTTTATGTTAAGAATCTGAATATTTCTGCTGGACCTGCAACTGCAGGTGGAACTGGTGGTAACATTCCAGTTTCTCAGTCAGGAAATGCTGCTTCATGTGCTGATGTACAAACTACAGCAGAGAATCTATTCCAAATTCTCCTAGATGCTCTGAATGCTGGTAGATTGACTTCCAACACTTCTTCTGGTGGGTCATACACAGGAATTCCAACCGTAAACAACGGTACTTATGACTGTGCAAACGTAAGATCAACAATTGATACACTAACTTCTATCATCACATCTAGTGTTAGCGAAGGCAACTTAAATTCACTGCCAGCTAGAAACATTGGTCAGTGGTCACAAATTAGTGACAACAGTAAGTGTAAGAGAGATATTGGATATATTGTTGAAGCTATTACTGCTGATTTGCGTCTAGGTAGCAACGAAAACACTATCAACGCAGCAGAAGCTTACTATACTGCTGTAACTCTTGCCTCTGATACTACGGATGGAAGACAGGATGGGTTTACTCTCGATTATATTGAAAATGAGAAAAATGAAACTCTAGATGCATATCGCTTTGTAAGAGATTTAGCGATTTCTTCGATGAGAAATCATAATACTTACATTGCTAATGTTTCCACTGATTCTGGATCACCAGTTCTAACTCTTCCATCTACGGTTGGATTAGTAATTGGTATGAAGGTGAGAAGTGTAAATACTATCCCAACTAATGCTTCTACTGCAGTAACATTTACTTCAGTAATTCCTGATGGAGCATACATCAAGAGAATTGGTGATGGTACAAACGGTCTCACTTCAAATCAAATTGAACTAGGTACGTCTGGCAGCAGATTCAATCTGGGTACAGTTGTAAATGCAACCGCAACAAGCACTGTCAATATCTTTGTTGAATACAAAACTCCTGTTTGGAGCACATCTAAGAAGCCTGTAGTTGATTCTACAGTTATCCAAGATTATGGATATAATGCATCAGGATCTCCAGCGTCTATTGCGCCAGGCGCAACTGGTCCTGGCGGTGAGTGTGCATCTGTAGCAAGTTCTATTGTTAACTTCTATCAGATTATTTCAACTATCATAAACAGTGGTGTTGGGACTATTCCTAGAGTTTCTAGCACTCTGAACACCGCATCTCTGGCACAAAGAGCTACTCTATTTACTCTGGTTGAAAGTGATTCAACTGGTGCTCCAACAACAAACCCTCATAATCTAGAAACTGGAACACCTATTAGACTTGTTCCTAGAGCAAAAGCAGGGGTTGATGTAGATAAGAAGCTAATTCGTCTTCCAAAGGGATTTGAAACAAACAGAATTTACTACACAATTTCTCCATCTAGAATAACTTCTCCATTTGATTATTCCAATACTATTGGATTTAATGGAGCGAACCAGCAAAATCTAATGCTTGCTACCAGCGAAGAAAATGCTGCTGCTGGTATCTACATCTATTCGTCTGAAACGGATACTATTGATCCAAATGTAGAGATTGATGTTTATCAGTATGTACTTGATATCAACTATGATCTACATCAGTATCAGACCAAAGTTTCATCGGATAGAAATACTGAACTAGAAACTACTAGACCTCATATTTTTGATGTAACAACACCTTCTACTGAACCACAAAAAGTGTTCTTTAGAACAGGTGCTGATATTCCTGGTGGATCTAGTTTACCTATCATTTCTGGTGCTGGTGGAGCGATAATTTCCACTCAAATAGAATATTATGCCAGATATGTAAGCAGCAATAGATTTACAATTCACACTACTAAATCTGATGCTGAATCTGGATTAAACCCAGTGATCTTTGCTACCCCAAGTAGCGCAGTGTTCTATACTTTTGCAAGTAAGAGAAGATCGTCACTGAAATTCGATCCAACGATTGAAGGTGGTTCTACTGGATGCTGGTACTTAGATACAATCTCTGCTACCAATACAATTATTCCTAGAATCAAGCAAGCTAGCTACACTCAATCTAGAACTAGTGATACATACTTCGAAAGAATCGAAGATAATAGAACTAAAGAAGATCGCATTTACAGACTACGTTATGTAATTCCTAAGGAATTAACTACTGTACGTGATCCTCTTCGTGGATTCGTAATCAAAGCAAGAACTGATGAGAGAAGAAGACTACTACCACAAAAAATTCTTCTTAAGCCAACCAATTCAGCAACTACATCAACCACTCTAGCTACGTTCTTCGCTCCAGGAAGTGGCGAACCACTGGGTAGAACTAAGACTGAATTGTTAACACTCAATTCTAACTATATCAATCGCTACGATCCTTATCTAAATGGTAAGAAAGTAGAAACAGAATCAAAGGTAACATTTACCATTCAATCTGCTAGACAAAAAAATATTGATGGAAAGAATTATATTGAGTTAACTGTATTTGATATTACAACCGAAAACAACGATTATAAGACCAAGATCTTTACTACAGTGAAGATCTCTGCTCCACAGGGAGGCAGTGGATCTTTTGTATCTAATGTAATTAATCTACCATCAAACAATACAACCACTGACATTACATGGTCTGGCAAATCATCTGGATCTGCTAGAGTACATGCTTACTTTGCGTTTGAAGGAAATTATTACATGATCCTCAAGGATCTTAGTGGCAATTCTTTTGTTGATTATGATCCAAACAATCCAACTATCTTTACTCAAGGATCTACAACCGCAACTCTATTAGATCAACCAAATGGTGGTAGATCTGATATTGATAACTTCCTATATGTTGTGGATGGCGCTAACGTTTACACAATGACGCCTGGCGATAGACTAAACGATGATAATGGCGTTTCTTGGACAATTGCTTCGGTTGAAGACACTAAAGAAGTAAACGGAACATTCTACATCTTTGACATCAATACAATTCGTAGAAGAATTCCTGGTCAGCAAGATGGTGTGTACTATCTAACATGTATCAGAGGTGATATTAGTCCATTCCCAGTTGGTTCTGGTGTTGGCGATAACTTTAGAAACTTTAGGTTCTCGCAACCAGTATCTAAGATTTATCCAGAATTCTATAAGAACGATCCAGAATGGTATAAGGGTATTGATTCTACAACAACTACGCTGAAGGATCCCCCTGCAACTATTTCTTCTGCTGATAACTACATCCATGGATTAGTTACAGTTAACGATTCTAAGAATAACCTAACTAAGGAAACGATCATTGACTTCGTTGGTGATCCTGGATTGAAAAATCAGCAGTTTACTGGTGCTAATGCTATCGAAGCTCAACCAGGATCTGCTTCTGCTGGATCTGAAGGTAGAAGAATTCCTATCTCAGGTAACTCTGAATATCCTCTAGAAGATAAGTTCTACGTAGAACTTCGTAGACCTTCTATTGCTCGTTCTGGTAACCACACGTTTGAATATCTTGGATTTGGTCCAGGTAACTATTCAACTGGTTTCCCAGCGCGTCAGGAAGTGGTTCTTACCGACGTTCAGGACTTCTATGCTCAAGCTAAGCGTCAAGACGCTGGTATCGTCTTCTACACGGGTCTGAACTCCAATGGAGACCTGTATATCGGTAACAGAAAGATCAATGCTATCACTGGCGAAGAAACATTCCTAGAAAAAGCGGTATTGAGCGAATCTGCCGATGATTCGGAAGAACCAGATACAAGTCTGGTTACTGTATTTGAAGACAACGTAACCTTCAGAAAGACTATAACGGTTGAAGGTGATAATGGAAGACTTGCTAGCACATTCACTTCGCCAGTAAGAATTGAAAATCCAACTGCTGATCCTACAAATACATCTATTCCAAACCCAGATTCCCTAACCATTGTAAATGGAGCTGGTACTGGTATTGGATATGATGAAACTCATGAAGTAAATCCAATTACAGGTGCTAGAACTGGTAATATTGTTCTGCATCAAAACAGAATTAATTCTGCTGTAGTTGCATTCAACACTAGAGGTCTTCAATCTTACACATTAAGAACTGCAATCTCTAATGTCACCCCAGACTTAGCAAATACGTTTGGCAATACTACTGGAGGTCCAACTCAGCTTGAGAACACGGACTTTGGTACTAGATTACCACTAAGAACGGGTGATCTTCAATTCAAGGGCAAGCAAACTCTATTCTCTGGTTCACTTGGATGGATTTATGCCACAGATTATGTTAGAATCGAGAACAGAGTTGCTGCTGGAATCAGTACAGAAATTGTCGGAATCCAAGGTAACCCAACTGATAATAAACTAAGATTAAATTGGAATACTCTAACAGGAACAACCAACCAAACTCTAAAGATTGGTTCTGGTACTCAGATCAGAATTACTGGTGCGGTTGGATCACTCAGTCCTGCTAATGGCGTATGGCCAGTTGTTGGTCCTGTAAATGGATCTGGTGCATTTGATGTTTCTGCATCTTACGTTGAAATCTTAATCAATGAAAGAATTCCTGAGTACAGTGTAATCCCACTTCCAAACAATGGTTATCCTGTTGATGCTGGTCCTGCAGTTCAACCAACTATTGCTATTGAAAGATCCGAAAGTGCATTCAAAGAGTGGGGTGTAATCGGTGCTGAAGCTCTTAGAACCAAGACAGTACACATTGGTGATTATAAGTTAGGTATCAACACTGTAGCAAGAGCTGCTCACAGTGATTACCAGAATGCCTTTGTATCTTCTGCTACTGATCCAAGAGCTAACTTGGATGTGGTTGGTACTGCATTCATCAGTGGTAGAGTTCTATCTGTTCCTGCTGATAGTGTTCCATCCACAACTGGAAATAACAATTTCCTAGCAAACATCAATCTGTCTGCTAGATCTTTCCAGAATGTAGATAATGCATTCTTAATTGGTGGGGACAGCAGCACTCCAAATAATCTATCTACGGTTCGTGTAATGACCACGAACAATGGTAGATTTGGTATTAATACAACTAACAATGGAACAGCTGCTACAGATCTAGACAGAACACTAACTGTTATCGGTGATAGCAGAATCACTTCTACTCTTGATATTGGTGGCAACACCACAATCGGAACTTCAGCAAATCCATCTACATTGGTAGTATCTGGCGATACTGCTGTAAATGGTAGCAATTTAACTACTACAAATACTAACTTTAACCTAATTAATGCGAATGCAACTACAGTTAATTTTGCTAATGCTGCAATCACATTCACTGGATTAAATAGCGCCACTTCACTTAAGTTAGCAAATACATCTACTGCTTCTGGCACTACTGCTACTGCTACTGCTACAATTGGTGGCGGATTCGTTACTGGATTTACCATCACTAATGGTGGATCTGGATATACAACTCCACCTCCTGTTCGTATCGTTGGTGGTGGTGGATCTGGTGCAACTGCAGTTGCAGTTATTAACGCTGCTGGTGTTGTAACTTCAATTACCAGACTTAGCTTTGGTACTGGATATACAACTACACCAACTGTAGTTATTGGCGCTCCTGGCCAAACTATTGAAATTGGTAATGCTGCTTCGGGTCAGACATTAACTATTGGATCTTCTGCTACTACTTCTGTTCTATCAATTCATCCAAATTCTAATAACTCTGAAGTTTCTATTGGGGTTGTGAATTCGACGGCAGGTAGCGCCAGATCATTGATTACAATGGGTGGTGCATTTGGCAATCCACCAGAATCTATCTTCAACATCAAGAATGCCCAAACTATTCTAAATGGCAACTTGGAAGTTCTCGGTGGACAGATTCAAACTAATGCGGCGACATTCGATCTTCTAACCAGAAACGGTACGGCAGGTACTGTTAATGCATTTACAAGAGCAACTAACCTAAACCTTGCTAGCGTTTCTGGAACTACCAGAATCAACAATAATCTAAATGTATTGGGTGATTCCTCTTTCAATGGTGATGTGGTTATCAATGGTGGATTGAATACTGGCGAATTGGTTGTTACCAGAGGTGCTCTTGGTTCAACACCACAGGCACATCCAGCTGGAACAATATTTGCACTCAACGTTGATTATTACAGAACCATTGAATTCTTTGCGGGTGGTATTCTAAATCCAGCTGCTGGCACGACATTCACAACTACTGGTACGTCAGTTGTTGCTACTGGAACTTATGGAACGTCAGCTTCTCCACTGTCGCCAACCACTGTTACTGGCGCTGGTTTTGGTGCTCGTTTGATTGTTCAGAAATCAGGAACTTCAACCAGTTACAATGGATCCATAACTATTACAGTTGTTGATGGTGGATTAGGATATAGAGTTGGAGATCAACTACTAATTCCTGGTAATTTAATTGGTGGCGCTACACCTGCTAACGATCTAACGATTGTTGTTAACGGATTACTATCCACATCTACTACAGTGAGAACTGACGTTGATACTGCTGGTGTTGGTAATCTTTCTGCTACAACCACCGATATTCCTATTTCTCCTACAACAGTTGGAATCAACATTGGTGATTATCTATTGATTGACGATGAAATCGTTGAAGTTGTTGGTGCTCCAACTATTTCTTCCCCATACATTGTTCCAGTCAGAAGAGGCGTTGAGTGTACAACTGCAGCAATTCACGCTGATAATGCTATTATCAGAAAACTTGAAAGATTTACTGGTGCTACATTCGCAAATGGTGTTCCAACAGCAGTTGGTGGTTCTATACCAAATGCAGCTTCTGGATCAAGCACAACAATATTGGTGGGTCAGTTTAGTGGTAATCCACAAGCTAATGATTATCTAAGAATCAATCCTACATCTGTATGTCCTTCTGGTGAATTTGTAAGAATCACTGGAGTTAACAACAGTGATTCCGAAGACTTCAGAATTAATAATGGTGCTGGAGCTGATAAATTTGTGGTTGACTCCACAACAGGTGCAACTACAGTTAGTGATTCTACATCTCTTGGCGGATTAACAGTTTGGGGTCCACTATCATTTAGAGGTAATTGTTCATCCTCAGTTGCAAATAGATCATTTACTCTAAGGAATACAGTTGATGACACATTCGTAACTGATATGTGTAATGGAAATACCAGATTAGCTGGTACTTTCAAATCAGTTGGTGCTACTTTAATTGGTGGTAACTTCAATGTCAGAAGTGGAATTTCCATGGCATCTGATACTGGAGTTGATAGATTCAGTGTTGATTCTGCAAATGGAAATACAGTTGTAGGTGGAACATTAACAGTAGGTGATAATATCACTGGAAATGGTACTGGAATTAACGTACTTGCTGGTTCGTTGAGAATTAATCAAGACCTTCAGGTAAATGGTGGTGATCTATTAGTAAATCGTGGCAATCCATGGGTTGCATCTACAGCAGTTGCATTAAATTCATTCATCTATAGTGGATCTATCACTTATAGAGTAACAACTGCAGGAACTACAGGCACCGCTGCACCTACTCATTCTGCTGGTGTTGCTGCTAACGGTACTGCACAATTAACAGTATGGAATCACTTCCGTGTTAAGAATGATGGTCGTGTTGATCTTGGTGGTGTTGATAATTACTTTAATGCTAATGGTGGTCTTAAGTGGGTATACATTCCCACCCCATCAAACACCGAAGCTTCAATTGACTTAAATATTGAAGGATTGAGACCAAATACTAACTATTTCGTGAGACCAACTGGAACTAACACTCAGTTAATCCTACGCCTACCTGCAGATGCTATTACGGGTGATATGATTAGAATTATTGACATTGGTGGACAAATTTCTAACAACTGTCAATTAGTTGTGAGAGCGCCAGGAACTGGTGTTAGAATTCAAAATGATAGCACTGGATCTATGATTGGAATTGCTTCTCCTTCTCCTGCTTACGCAAGCGGTGAACTGATTGTAAATACTCCGAAGGCAGCATTTACATTGGTATTCATGGGCAACACGGATGCTAATGGTCTTGCTACACCTGGCGGAAACGTTGGATGGCATCTACTAGAGGTATAATACATGACTGTAAATTATAGCTTTCTAAAAAGCATGAAAGGCACGGCAGTGGGAACTATCGTGCCTTGGACGGGTAATTTAACAGAAATACCTGCTGGGTGGTTACCTTGCGATGGTAGAAATTTGAATGTAGACGAATATCCAGTTTTGTTTGGTATTTTGGGTACACGATATGGCGGAACTGGTGGTGTTGGCGGTACATTTAATTTACCACCAACTACTGGTGCGGTTGGATTAGTTGATTATCACACAGTTCATACGGCGTTGCCTGGTACTCAAATGCCAGCGATTTTCCGAAATATGATAAACAATGCAAATGATCGTCCTAACGATACATCAACGAATAGAACTTCCAACATTGATTTAAGAGTTAGTTTAACCTCTGGTAGTAATTACTCTGGAACTATGAAAGGAAATACTTTAAACCCTCCTTCATATACAGAAAGCATTACTATTTTTGGTAGATTGTTGGGAGATCTTCACACTGGATCTCATGGACACACGGGATCTTTCAATAGCATTGGCAGACCTAATGCATGGGTAGAAGAATGTCAGGGAAATTTCTTTTCTAACTGTGCTTTTAACTGTCCAGACGATTGTGGAACAGTTTCTTTCTATGCGGTAGAAGCTAATACTGACAATGATACCAGACAAAGACTTATTGTTACTGATAGGGAAGGTGGTAGTCGATTAGTTTTCGGTACAGCTGCAAATATTCTCGGTGGAGATTATGTGAGACGAAATACACCACGAAACTTTTTGGATCCTGGAGATGATACTTTTTGTTCTACTGCTTTGAGATATGCAACTGCTCTGAATCATAACGAAGTTAACTTTATCAGTAACCTTGGATCGCATACTCATCCCTCCCCTACCTATGAATTGACTATTGGTAGCATGAGAGCTCCTAACAGCATTGTAATAAATAATGTATCTACTGGAACTGCTGCGCCTATAAATTCGACAAATCAAAACATAGCAACTATGAGAACTAATGTTGCTACTGCTACTTGCTCAGTTTTTCACATAATCAGAGTATACTAAAATGAGTAGTTTCTATTCTTTCGAAAAGGGTCGTTATGGTTATTTGCCAGGAACTATAGTTCCTTTTCCAAGAACTTTGTCTGGGACTTCTGGAACAGATTGGTCTACCTTTGTTCCCGCTGGATTTTTGCGCTGTGATGGTGCTATTTTATCTGGGGATGAATATGTTGCTTTGAAAGCAGTGTTGGGTGTTGGAACCGATTCTAAGTATAGAAAAGCAAACGTATCATTAGCAGCTGCTAGAGCAGATGGATCAGGTGGTCAGTTGCAGTTGCCTGATTTGGGATCTAAGTATATTTTGGCACAAAGAGCATCGGGTTCTTATGATAATCTTACTGTGACGAATCCCACCACAAATACTGATGTTTTCAAAGTAGGTGTGTCAACTAATTTATCTTTGAATAGAGGAACTTCTTTAGAAACTACTTATTCAGGATCTTTCAATATTCCTAGTGTTACTGTTGACTTTCCCGCTGCTCAGAATTTTGGCACTACTGTACCTGGTACAATTGAAGATGATCTTTTCTCTGATAACCAGATGCTTCCTCATGGACACCATTCCAATACAGTAGTTAACAATGGTCCACAGGAAGCTATTAGAGTTTCTATTAATGATTCATCGCCAGAATTTCAAGCTACAGATTCTAGTATAACTACAGAGTTTACTTCAATTGGTGGAACTGAAGTTGGCGTAACGCATGGACACAGTTTGGATAGAGTTGCCCCATCCAGAAATGCTTTGAGTTCCAATACTATTGCAACTACATTGCTGGCGGATACTTTAATTACTACTACTAATTTAAGTGTATCTAATACTTTTAAAATGGATGATTTGCAACCAAGATTTATTTTAGTAGAATTTTTAATAAAATATTAAAATGCCAGTAAGATATTCCACAGAAAAAACAAAAACTGGTGCTGCTGTCGGCACAGTAGTTCCTGTTCCAAAAAGAGGAGCTTATATTGATCCAGTTGGATCATCCACACCTTCTGTTGCTCTCGCAAACGCAGAAGGAGCTGCTTGGAATTTGGAAACAATATTTCCTGGATGGATTCCCTGTGATGGTAGAACATTAAATGTATCTGAATTTAGAGCATTGTATTCTGTTCTTGGAAATACTTATGGTGGCACCCCTAATGTTACTTTTAATGTTCCTGATTACAGAAGTAAAAAATTAATGGGAACTGGTCCCATTGACGCAACATCTTCTCTGGGGTTGACACCAAACACTGGACCATCAGCAGCAATAGCGGCTGGATTGACTGTCGCAGGTTCTGAAGGTGGAATTTTTGCAATTACAACAGTTAGACAACTTCCACCTGGCAGCGAAATAACTCCTACGACTCCAGGATCTCCAGAATCTATTGGCGGTACATCAACAGATACTTTTAACATCGGAACATTTAGAACTAATGGATTTTCTTCCGCCACTAGAGAAATTCTATCCAATTTTACTGCCAACATTAGATG
>JACCDW011984706.1_pt1 | contig 20051 bp, 12 predicted proteins | sample 7449781 | NCBI WGS metagenome assembly JACCDW01 (sample SAMN15323449, study PRJNA562643) | freshwater metagenome | isolation source: river surface water | place: USA:Blue River Watershed | collected 2017-08-18
CTGCCGTAGTCAGGCCGGCCACAGTAGCGGAGCCCACAGCAACACGAATCACCGCTGTGATCAACCAAGCCAAAATTAGCGGGTGCATGTCCCAGGATTGTATTCCCTCAGCTAGCACCATGCTCACTCCAGAATCTGTAAAAATCTGTTTCAAGGCACCCGCACCTGCCACAATCAACAAGATCATTGAAATATCCTTTGTGGCAAGGGTATAGATATCCATCAGTTGCGTCATAGTTTGCTTTCTACGAAGGCCAAGGGAATAAGTGGCAAAGGCCACCGAAATTAGCATCACGACACTCGGGTTGGCTAGGAAGTTGAGAAGGGGCCTTAAAGGATCTTCTGCAGCTACCGACATGGAGAGCAGGGTGGTAATCACCAGGAGAACTACAGGAAGTAAGGCGGTCAATACACTATTGCCGATACCTGGAAGTTCGGACACTGGCTTGGGATCTGCTTGAAAGGTTTTTAGAGGAGTTGAGGAAATATTTTTGAGGAAGGGGGCAAGTAAGGGCCCTGCCAGGATGATCGTTGGAATAGCAATAATTCCTCCATAAAGGAGCGTGAGGCCCATATTGGCACCAAACTGACCCACCAAAGCTGCTGGCGAAGGGTGCGGAGGAAGAAATCCATGGGTAACGGATAAGGCAGCAAGTAAGGGCAAACCCACATACACCGCAGGCAATTTGTATTGGTAGGAAAGGGTGAAAGCTAGCGGCACGAGCAATACAAATCCTACATTGTAAAATAACGGAATGCCCACGACTAGGCCGGTTAAGGCCATGGCCCAAGTGATGTATTTTTCACCAAAGACCCTCATCAAGAAACCTGCAATTCGTTGGGCGGCCCCACTTTCAGCAACCAATTTGCCTAGCATGGCTCCAGTGACAATGACAATGACCAAGTCTCCCAACAGTGATCCCATTCCTTTTTGAATGGAGCTGGCTACCTGGTCGGCGGGTAATCCCAATAAAAAGCCAGCAGCGATTGCGGAAATTAAAAAAGAGAGGAAAGGATTCAGTTTGGCCCAGACGATCAGCAAGACCAATAGGGCAATAGAAAGAAAGACAAAGAGTAAGGTCATGGGTTTAATTGGGCTCGTAGTCCTAGAAAGTTAGGGAAATCTTCGAAAATCCCTTGGCAAGGAATTCAAAATGTTAAGCGGAATGCCCTTAAAATTCCCGTACCGTCTTGGATTTACAGTAGTGTTTTGATTTGGTGAAGGTTCTTTAGGACGAGGGTTTATGTTAGTTCTTAGGGGAAGGACCGTAGCTTCTCTAAAGCTCCCGATGGTCCATTCATGTTCCGGGAGGTCTGCCCATTTGATCTTTCTTCTAGCCCAGGGAAAATTTTCTGCAACTCCCTGTAGCGGAATTCCGGGTCCAGGTTGCCCCCGCTTCACCAACCTGAGATCTTCCAATTGTTCGATTAGGAGGCTGTCGGCAGCCATACGAAACTCAAGTTCTCCTTCCCCAAGCATCGGGTTCACTGAAATTTTAAAATAACTATTGAGCTGATATAAAATTGTGGTGCCGTCCGCATCCTGAAAATTGGCATCGTGGTTGGCTCCTTTCTCCTCCACAAACTCGATCTGCAATTCTCCTGCAGCTGGGGGAGTGCCGAGAAGTTGAAGCCATCGCTGACCTCCATTTGCTAGGTCTTCAAAAGGGAAGGTGGAGGAACTAGCCGAGAGTGTGGCGGGGAGCCCAAAGTAGGTCAAGTGGCCCAATCGCTTCCAACTTCCCCTTTGGTAGTTGTAGGCTCCAGTATTAGAGGTGTTGAGGTTTAGGTTAAATCCTTGAAAGTCGATACTTCCCTCCTCCATCGTGAGGTTTTTTTTCAAACTGAGGTCGCTGTGGACGGTGACCACACCGCTGGACTTAGCCAGGCTAAGCGACTCTAGGAGTAAGGTTCTGCTGCGTAGCTCCTGGTTTTCGGCACCACTAAGCTGGAGGTGGGTGGAGGCAAGCCGAAACTGTCCTTGACCTTCTTCTACCATGTTTCCATGGAGGATGAGCTCCGGAGGAAGCACCAAGTCCTCCTCTCCCTGCAAGGTAAGGTGTCGAAGTTGAATGGGTTTGGAGGATAAGGGAAAGCTGCTGGACAGAAAGGTGCCGGGCCCTTGCCGGGGATTAAAAATAACAGTGCCTTCGAAGATGTAAGTTGCTGCTTCCATTCTGGGCGCCTGCCCGAGCAAGAGCAGAGTGGCATCCCGCTGCAGGTCAAATAGTAAAGCAGGGTTGTTTCCGCTTGCGTTTCGATTAATTAAATGTGCATTGCATTCCGAACGATAGGTTGCGCCTGCTTCTACGGTGACTGTTCCAAATGGCCCAGAGCCGTACTGTGCGGATTCGGTATTGAATGAAAGAGTGAAGCAAGGTAATGCGCTGATGGTAGTGTCATTTTTTTGACTGAGGGTACCCGATCGAATACGGAAGAAAAGTGCTTTGAAGGGAGCAAGAAGGGTGAGTTCCTGATCGGGATCTGGTTCGAAGATCACTCCATAGCGGCTTTGGGTCGTTTGTGCGCTCCAGCTCGCTTTTTCCACGACCACTCTGCTTTGCCCTTTGAAGGTTAGGGTGCTGCTGGGGGAATTCCCAATCCAGTTTTGACTATTCCATGCACCTCGAGGAAGGCCAGGGATGGTACCTGAAAACCCAGCCAAGACGCCGTATACATCCAGGTTAAACCCATTTAAGTTTAATTTTTGTCCGGCGCCGGCCCCAGAAAAGAGAAATAGATTTTTAACAGCTCCAGGTGCAGTAAGCCGCAGTGTGTGCGTTCGGTCTACATAAATATCTTTCGTCGCTCCTGGAATTTGGGTGGCATTGGTCCAATTGACACCATCCCAAATTTCCCAAGTTGAAGGTTGGTTAAAATCTCCGGAAGCACGGGTTTTGTAGGCGCCAATTTCTTGACAATAGGAGGGGTTTAGAAACAGTAGTAGCGATACAACTGCTAGGAATATGCTGTATATTGTACGCTGAAAATGGAACCCAGATGGGGATAGGTGATTGTAAAAAATATCCATTGGAAAGTAGTTTAAAAAGTAAATCAAGTTAAAAAATGATGGCGAAATACAAACTAGGATTCCTCCTAATTCTTTTGAGCTTCGTGGGGCTAACTCCTGCAAAAGCGCAATTCTGGGAAGTAAGTTTGCTTACCGCAGATCCTGGAACGGAGTTGTACTCTTCTTTTGGACACAGCGCTATCCGCATGCGTGAGATGGGGCCGGACGGTGGTAGAGACTTGGTCTTTAACTTCGGCACCTTTGACTTTGATACGCCTAATTTTTATGGAAAGTTTGCTACTGGCAAACTCAACTACATGCTCAGCGTAGTCCCATACGATCGATTTATTGTGGAATACGATTACTACAAGCGAGGACTTCGGGAGCAGGTTTTGGATTTGAATCAGGAGCAAAAAGACTTTCTCCTGCAGCACTTGGATGCACAGTACGCTCCAGAAAGACGGTTTTACAAGTATGATTTTTTCTATAACAATTGTGCAACCAAAATCCGAGATGCCTTCGACATCTCGATGGGAAAACAGTTGATGTGGTCTGATTCTGTAGGGGAGGAAAAGACCTTTCGAAATTTGATTGATGAATTTGTACTGCCTCTTCCTTGGGCAGATTTTGGAATTGACCTCGCGCTGGGAGCTGTGATAGATCACCCAGCGACGGAACTAGAAAAGCAGTTTTTGCCCACCTACATGGAGCAGGCATTTGCGAATGCGACGATTGTCGAAAATGGAGTTTCACGACCCTTGGTGAGAGAAAGCCGAGTGCTTTTGGAGTACCCGAAAGAAAATGTCCAGCAGTCTCTACTGAATCCCTCCATGGTTTTCTGGCTTTTAACTTTGGTATTTGCAGCATTGACCTTGTATGGATTTAAGAAAGGCAAGCTGATGAAAGGGCTTGATGTAGCTCTTTTTGGGACAGTCGGAATCCTAGGGATAGTGGTTGCCTTTCTTTGGTTTTTTACGGATCATTCTGCCACAGCTTGGAATTGGAATATCCTCTGGGCATTTCCTGGGCACCTAGTTTTGGTATGGGGATTAGTTGCCCGCCCCAATGCTACCTGGATTTCTTCCTACCTTTTGTTTGTAATGGGAGCGACTGTTATGACCCTGTTGTTTTGGATATTTGGGCTGCAATCCTTCTCCCCTGCATTAATTCCAATTCTATTACTCCTATTGCTGCGTTCCAACTTTCTATTTTACAATCGTAAAAAGGAGGATTAAGTACGCTTCAACTAATTTGGGAGAGAACTAAACCTTTTTACCCGAAAAGGGTGTTGGTACTACGTTATGGAATTCAAACTTACCTCAGACTATCAGCCCACTGGAGATCAACCCCAAGCGATCAAGCAGTTGGTGGCAGGCCTTCAAGACGGAGATGCAGCGCAGGTATTGTTAGGGGTGACAGGATCAGGGAAGACCTTTACCATCGCGAATGTCATTCAACAGACCCAACGACCTACACTTGTCCTAAGTCATAACAAGACCTTAGCTGCCCAGCTTTATGGGGAGTTCAAACAGTTTTTTCCCGAGAATGCAGTCGAATATTTCATATCCTACTACGACTACTACCAGCCAGAAGCCTTTATTCCTAGTTCAGGCACCTACATTGAGAAAGACCTCAGCATCAACGAGGAAATTGAAAAACTTCGGCTTAGCGCTACCTCTTCCCTGCTTTCCGGAAGAAGAGACGTGATTGTAGTTGCCTCGGTGTCCTGTATTTACGGTATCGGGAATCCTGAGGAATTCAGCAAAAATATCTTGCGCTTGCAGGAAGGTGATCGTATTCCACGAAATCAATTGCTCTTCAAATTGGTTGACATCTTGTATAGCCGCACGCAGCAGGACCTTACACGGGGCAGCTTTCGAGTCAAAGGGGATACAGTAGACATTTATGTCGCCTATGCGGACTTTGCCTACCGGATTATTTTCTGGGGAGATGAAATCGAAGCCATTCAGCGGATCGAACCTAGTACAGGGAAGAAGCTTTCGGATGAGAAGATCATTTCTATTTTCCCTGCCAACTTATTCGTGACAGGTAAGGACACCATTGATACGGCCATTCATGAAATCCAAGATGACTTGATGGCGCAGCTTACCTTTTTTGAAAAGGAGGGTAAATTTTTGGAAGCAAAGCGTCTGCAAGAGCGTACCGAATTTGACCTAGAGATGATTCGGGAATTGGGCTACTGCTCTGGGGTAGAAAACTACTCCCGCTATTTTGATCGGCGAAAGCCCGGCACAAGGCCATTCTGCTTGTTGGATTATTTCCCCGAAGATTACCTGTTGGTCATCGACGAGAGCCATGTCACGCTACCTCAAGTGCGGGCCATGTGGGGAGGAGACCGTGCCCGAAAAGTAAATTTGGTGGACTATGGCTTTCGCCTTCCCTCAGCCATGGACAATCGCCCGCTGAAGTTTGAAGAGTTTGAGCAGCTCAGCAACCAAATTGTCTACGTTTCCGCCACTCCAGCAGACTACGAATTGACCTTGACAGAAGGGATAGTGGTGGAGCAGATCATCCGACCTACTGGGCTTTTGGACCCTACGATAGAGGTGAGGCCGAGTTTAAACCAGCTGGATGATTTGTTGGAAGAGATCGATCAAACCATCAAGCAGGAAGCTCGGGTGTTGGTGACTACCCTAACGAAGCGGATGGCAGAAGAGCTTCAAAAATACCTGGAGCGTGCTGGGGTAAAGTCGCGCTACATTCACTCGGAAGTCAAAACATTGGACCGGGTGGAAATTCTTCGAGAGCTTCGACTTGGCGTTTTTGATGTATTGGTGGGGGTTAATCTGCTTCGGGAGGGACTGGATTTGCCAGAAGTGGCTTTGGTCGCTATTCTAGATGCCGATAAGGAGGGATTTTTGAGGAATGAGCGCTCCCTGGTACAGACCATTGGTCGGGCTGCACGAAACTCCGATGGGAGGGTAATCATGTATGCAGACCAGATCACGAAGTCCATGGAAGCCGCAATTGACGAAACCAAACGAAGACGAGCGCTTCAAATTGCCTACAATCTCGAGCATGACATTACCCCGATGACGATCATCAAGTCTAGGGAGAGGATCATGAGCCAAACGAAGGTGGCAGATTCCAAGAAAAATCCAAAAATGTATGCAGAGCCTATGCCAGGAGAAGCTTCCTTGGTAGCGGATCCAGTGGTGATGTACCTCAGTACCGAAAAGTTGGAAAAGCTGATTCAACAAACCCAGAAGGGAATGGAAAAAGCTGCGAAAGAATTGAACTTCATGGAGGCTGCGCGGTTGAGAGATGAGTGGATGGCTCAAAAGAAACGATTGGAAGAACTGAACCGAGGAATTTAAACGACTCGAACGTACGATCATGACCCTTCAAGAAGTAAAAGAATTGGCTGGTAAGGGCGAAGGACTCCAAATTGAGTTCAAAAAAAAAGCTGCCTATCCTGAAAAAATCGTGCGAGAGGTCATTGCCTTGGCCAATACTCAGGGAGGCACCTTGTTGATTGGGGTTGACGATGATGGCACCGTCAGTGGACAGCGCTTCATTGAAGAGGAGATTTTTGTGATGGATAAAGCTATCCGAACCCTTATTTTCCCTCCTTTACAGGTGGAGGTAGCTACCGTAAAATTATCTGAGAAAAAAGGGGTGGCCGTCTTCCGCATTCCAAATAGCCCAGATCGCCCGCATTATTTATGGGCTGAGGAAAAGAAAGTTTCCTACATCCGGGTGCAAGATCGAACCGTTCAGGCTAGCCGAGAGGTGTGGGAGCTCCTTCGAAAAAGTAGAGTTCCAAAGGACACTGTTTTTACCTACGGGAAAAAAGAGGAGGTGTTGATGAAATTTTTGGAGGAGCGAGGACGAATCACGCTAAAAGAATTTTCCAAAGCAGCGCGCATTCCCTTTTACATGGCTTCCAAGACCCTGGTTCGCCTTGCTGCTGCCAATGTATTGCAGCTGCACCCTCAGGAATCTGAGGATTTTTTCACGCTCAAGGACTAGGAAGTGCGATGCCTGTTCGCTGTGTAAATCCAAGATTTCCTTGGAGACCTCCCGTATGGATAAGCACCACTCGTGAGCCCGGTTTGAAGTACTTTTTTTGCAGCAAATCCCAACAAGCAAAAGCCATTTTTCCCGTGTAGATAGGATCGAGCGGGATGCCGAAGGATTCCCAAAACCAATGGATAAATTCAATCAATTCGGAGGTCCATTTGGCATAGCCCCCATGATGATACTGCGTCCAGATGGAAAGACTTCCTTGCGGCTGAATGCCGTGAGTTTGTAGTAACTGCTTCATTTCCTCTTCGATGCCCTCACCTTTCAATGCTGAGATTCCGAGCAGTTCCTGCTGGGGGAGGATTGAATTTGCCAATCCAGCAAAGGTCCCTCCTGTACCAATAGGTGTGGCGAGGTGGCTAAAATTGAATTGGCTACTGCTCAAAATTTCAGAGGTGCCTTGTATGGCTAGGACATTGGTGCCCCCTTCGGGGATGAGGTAAAACTCTCCAAACTCTTGGCGGAGTTGGTCTATAAATTCAGGATGAGTTTTGTCGCGGTATAATTCTCGAGAAAGGCCCTTTAGGATCATTCCTGCATCCTTTGCAGATTTCAGGGTTGGATTATTCTCATCCAAAAGTTCTCCTCGAATGATTCCTATGGATTGGAGGCCTGCTAGTTTGGCTGCTGCGGCAGTGGCGTAAATGTGGTTGGAATAGGCTCCTCCAAAAGTCAGCACTTGCCGGTGGTTTTGCTTGAGGGCTTCGGCTAGGTTGTATTTTAGTTTGAAGAATTTATTCCCCGAAACAGTTGGATGAACTTGATCCACACGCATCACCTCCATTTCTACTTTCAGTTCATCGAGTAGCGGGTGCTTGAGTAGGGTGCTTGGGATAGGTGAGGATTGAAGCATTCAAACTATTTTGACAAAGTTACGGGACATCCTTCTATTTTTGTGTCATGAGCGAACCGCACCTGGAAGAAGAATTTGAAGAGGATGAGTTAGCCTTGTATGAGCACCATCGTATTTTGGTGGACAAGGGGCAATCTTCTGTTCGGATTGACAAATTTTTAACCGAGCGAATTGCGAATGCAACGCGCAATAAGGTGCAGCAGACGATTGATTCGGGAGGAGTTCAGGTCAACGGGCATTCAGTGAAATCCAATTACAAGATCAAAGGTCTAGATGACATTCGGGTGCTGTTAGAGAAGCCTCCGCGTGATACCGAGGTGATTTCGGAAGATATCGCTTTGGACATTGTCTATGAGGACAGCGATCTTCTGGTGGTCAATAAGCCGCCAGGAATGGTGGTTCACCCGGCGCATGGCAATTGGACTGGAACTTTGGTGAATGGGCTGGTATATCATTTTCAGCACCTGCCTGAAATGAAAGGCAATGTAGGTCGTCCAGGCTTGGTTCACCGGATTGACAAGGATACTTCGGGCTTGTTGGTGATTGCCAAAACAGAAGAGACTATGGCGCCATTGGCAGCTCAATTTTTTTACCACACCATTCAGCGCACCTATTTGGCTTTGGTTTGGGGTGAGCCAGAAGCAGATGAGGGTACTATTGTAGGCCATGTGGGACGCAGTGCCAAAGACCGCAAGGTGATGGAAGTATTTCCAGATGGCAGTCAAGGCAAGCATGCCATTACGCATTGGAAAGTATTGAATCGGCTTCGCTATGTGTCGTTGGTGCAGTGTACTTTGGAAACAGGGAGAACGCATCAGATCAGGGCGCACTTTAAATTTTTAGGGCATCCTTTATTCAATGATGCAATGTATGGGGGAGATAAGATTCGAAAGGGTACTCAATTTGCCAAATACAAGAGCTTTATCAACAATTGCTTTGAAGCGATGCCAAGGCAAGCGTTGCATGCGATGAGCTTGGGATTTGTGCACCCCATTACCAAGAAAAACCTCTATTTTGAAGCCCCTCTGCCAGCGGATTTTTCAACGGTCTTGCAGAAATGGGAGCAGTATGTGCAGGTAGACTGATCGATTTTTTTTGTAAAAAGAGAAAAGCCAAGATTCAAAAACACACTTTTTTAATTTATAGGCTTATTTTTTATGCCAATTCCTCAATTTTAATTGGCCAAACAAGCTAAAAATTAACAGGTTGACATATTACAATCGATTTCCTTAAAAATAATGTAAATTATTAGAAGATTTGTTGAAATATTTGTAATCAGATAGCCTCGTTTTGTACCTTTGTCTTGTTGTTGTTTTACTACGGCAACAGATTTGTAAGGCAAAAAATAGTTGACAAAAAAAGTTGTCAATTCAGGAAAAGAAAACAAAATCAAAACTTTTGTGTTTGTTACTTTGAAGGTTCAACTCCTTCTCTTACAACAGGTTATTTTGGGTTTATTGTTAATTGACTAAAACCATGAATTTTTTTCATGGTTTTTTTATTTGCCTAAATCGAACTGCCTGAACTGTTATTTTTTGAATTTTCCGACTGTTCCAAAATTTCCAAAACGACAATTTTTCTAGTTTTTAACCCCTATTTAAATATTGAATCGGCAATCAAAATGCCATTTAAATAAATAAACAATAAAAAAATAAAGTATTTATTAAAATAATTTTAATTAAATACACTTTTTTTATACATTTGCTTTTGTCGGGCTTACGGCTCACACAAAAGCGAATATTCGCTTTAAATCCATCTTGTAGGGTGTTGAAATTGGCAGACAAGCCCTCCTGTCTCGGGGGTGGGGATGCCGGTCGTAAAGATCGGAATGGGATAAAGCATGTTTCAAAAGTTCATGCCTAACTGCCGCGTGGAGGTTCGAATCCTTCCCCTACAGCATTAAAAAAGCAGCCAGATGGCTGCTTTTTTCGTATACGGAAATAAGTTTGGTATCTTTAACCCCAATTATTTTTGTATGCTTCTAAAGTCTAGTTCTAAGGAAAAACCCAAGAAAGGGTCTGCCTCCAGAAAAAAATGGCTTAGAGTTGCAGGTATAGTACTGCTGGTAATCCTTTCTCTTGAGTTCATCCTTTATTTTGGGGCAAATGTTTTTTTAGCAAACCAGCTTAGACAGCGGGTGAATGAATCTTTGAATGGGGTTTACGAACTTGATTTCAATCGGGTACACCTTTCCCTAATTCGAAGAGGGATCTTCCTCGACGGGATCGTAATGAAGCCTATCCATCCTGAGAAGGCGGCTGCTGACCAGAAATTATTTGAACTTACACTGGATGAACTTGCTTTTACAGGGCTCTGGTATAATTTTTTTGACCAGAAACTTTCTTTTCGAAAAATTGGCTTAGACAATCCCAACTTCCGGCTGCTTCAACCGCCTTCCATCGATTCAACTCCAGGGGAAAATGTTTCTGAGCCCCTTCCGCGCTCACCGGTATTTCTATTTGAAAATGAAATCAAAAAAAGCGTTCGTCAACTCGGTTTGTCTTCCATTCAGGTGGCTGCCGTGGAAATCAATCATGCCAACCTGTTCTTTTTAAATTTTCTTAGTCAGCAAGAGCTCCTCACCAAAAATGCATATTTGAAACTGCTGGACTTAGATTGGACGCCGAATGAAGACTGGGATCGACCCTTTAATGCGCGCGGATTTGAAATGGAATTGGAGGAGGTGAGTTTCCCCTTACCGGATGGCATCCACCTCCTCAATGCGGCTAAGGTAGCGATCTCCTCCGTGGAAAAAACAATGGATCTCCACCGCTTTACTTTGTCTCCAAATCTCTCCAAGGCCAGTAAGAATTATTACTCGCTGAACCTTGAGAAGTTGCACATCGGAAACGTAGATTGGAACAAGGCCTTTCGGACGGGACGACTCGATATTGAAGAGCTTGTCTTGAATGGGCCGCAGATCGAAGTCATCCAATCCAGCTCCCCCGAAGACACCACCACCCCAACGGGTGACTTGAATGACTTTATCCAAGGCAAATTGGAAGCCATTTCCATTAAAGAATTAGCTATTAATGGGGCCTCATTTTTGAAAAAAGAAAAGGAAGATTCCTTGAGAAACCGCATCGAGCTTGAGAACCTAGATTTTAAAATGCTCGACTTTCATCTTGGAGAAGCTACACGTAATGCCTCAGACGATTTTTTTTACGGTACCGATGCCTCCATGAAGATCAAACGGGCCAGGGTCTACTTGGGGGATGGTCTTCATGTGTTGGACGGAGAAGCAGTCGAAGTGTCTTCGTTTAAGAAAAGCCTGTCTGTGACCAACCTACACCTTTCGCCGAGGGCAGAAGCTCGTTTGGACACTCGCATGACTCCGGTGTTTGATCTGGCACTTGCCCAACTCTCCTTAGAAAATGTAGACTTGAAACGTTGGTACCAAACGGGAGAACTGGAAGTTGAGAAAGTGGAGTTGACGCGTCCAAAAATTGAAGTTACCCAACAAGATTCCCGTAGCAAGCAGGCCCCAGAACAGGCACTTACCTCCCTTTTTTCTGGAATATTTGAGAAAGTGGAAATTGGGGACTTTCAACTCGAAGAGGGAACGGTCGAATTTAAAGTGGAGTCGGGGCAGCAAAGCAAAGATATCGATGTGGAACGGTTCAGCTTGGGGCTTCATCAACTCGTTCTCCTTCCCGATAGTAGCTTGGCATTTCAAGATCAGGTGCAGGTGGGGGAACTGCAGTTGACCGTTCATGATTACCGATTAAACTTGCGAGATAACCTCCATACTTTTCTTGCCGGTGAACTAACCCTCGACTCAAAAAAGGAGCTGATCGAAATAAAAAACCTGCGCATCCAGCCGGCAGACCCCTCCCAACTTCAGAAACAGCTCCAGTCCTTAGATAAACGAGCGGCAGTAGATTTTACCATTCCCCTGCTCCGAGCGGAAGGGATTGACTTGATGGCAGCTTTCTACCAACAGGAGCTAAGCATCCATCATCTACAACTCGATGCGCCTATATTCAAAATCTCAACCTACCGACCCAAGGAGAGCAAAGTCTCGGAGAATGCCCTTCGTTCTGAAGAGGATTTGAGAGCGCTTTTACTGGGTTACTTTACGAAAATACAGGTGGACTCCGTCAACATCGACGCCGCCAAAATTCGCTATGAAAATCAATCCACTGCCTCGGTGACTTCATTTGAAGAGGACAGACTTTCTTTCTCGTTGACAAATTTTTCGCTCAGCGACAAAGACAGTTTACCCGAAGATAGGGCCTTGTTTTCCGATGAGGTCAAGTTGACATTTACCTCCTACTCGTTCAGCCTTGCAGGCGGCAGGTACCTCGTAGAAACGGATTACCTGCACTACAATTCACGTTCCCGGACGCTTGACTTTGAAAACCTAAGCCTCCTTCCAGGAAAAGTTGGAGACAAGCGCATTGCCCTGGGCCTAAGCCTCCCAAAAGTTTCTTTAAAAGGAGTAAACATCGAAGAATTTGTTTTTGACAACATCCTCAACTTAGAAAAACTCGAAATCAATGGCGGGGATGTAGCGCTAGACATTGACCGGCAGGTCACAGCGGTCGATCAAAAGACTGTTAATAAACGAAAAAAGGCGGTGCAGAAAGCAATTGAAGAAGTGTATGTGGACACAATTGCTGCCAGCAATGCTACGCTGCAGCTCAACTACCAGAGTCAAAATCAGACAAAGCAAGCGATTAAAACGGGCTTTGCCTTTAACCTTACCCAGTTCAATTTGGACAGTCTTATGGCCAAAGCACAAGACTATGCAAGCATGTACCTGCGCGCGAACCTAGGCTTGACCGACTTTACTTACACGCTACCCGATAGCGTGCATACCATCAAGTTTGCCTCCGTTGCCTTTGGCGACCAAAAAGAGGAGGTTATCTTTTCGGACCTAAGCATCCAACCTGCCAACCTTTTCGGAAAGCCCGGTAGCCCTGTCGTGAAGGGAACCATTGACCAACTTATCCTACAGAAAAATAGTCTACTTGATATCTTGCTATCGAGGAACCTGGATTTGAAAGAAGCGCGCTTGGTTCGCCCTCAGCTGGCCATCTACCTAGACAGCCTTCCAGTAGCTAGATCCCGCAACCAAACCTCCGAAAAAAAAGAGATACCCTTAATTGAATCCATTGGGTTGGGGGACCTAAGGCTTGAAAATGGAAAATTTGACCTGTACCAAAAAGGAGGGCAAGCCCTACCCAATGGCCACTTTCCAAGGGTAGATTTTACAATTTCCCAACTTGGGTTAAACCTGCTAGATCTCCAACAGCTACCGAGCTGGAAGGAGCTGCTTCGCAAAAACTTTACCTTCAGTCTGAGTGATTACGAGACCTACACGCAGGATAGTAGCTACAAGGTAAGCCTCGATAAATTGCAGTTTGCCAAGCAAAGCCTTGCCCTAGATGGGATTTATTATAGACCCGTGTTGGAAACCGATGCCTATTTGAGCAGTCTCCCCTTTCAAAAGGAGGCAATCACCGCACGGGTTCAGCAGGTTCGACTGGAGGGAATTGATCTTTTGCGTCTTGCAGCGGAGGAGCAAGTAATTGCTGAGAGGATGGTCGTGGATGGCGCAAACCTTGAATTGGTTCGAGACAAGCGGAAGCCGCTGGATTCCTTGGCTTACAAACCGATGCCTCAGTACTTTCTGGAGCATGCCAAGATCAATGCGGACTTGGCTGCAGTACAGGTGAATGATAGCCAGTTGGCCTATGTAGAATTTGGGGAGAAGTCCTCCCTTCCCGGAAAGGTTACCTTTGACCACTTGCGAATGGACCTAGGTCCAGTTTCCTTAAGAAAGCAAGGAGTCCCTTACCCTGTCTCTGAGGTCAAGTTTGGAATGGCTGCACAGCTAGGTGATAGTAGCCGAATTGGGGTCAGGGGGCAGCTATATTTTGAGAAAGATTATCCGATGAAAGTTCAGGCGACTGCGGACAAATTAGCTTTTGTGTCAGTATCGGATTTGGTGTCGAAAACTGTGTTTGTGCGCCCCACCTCTGGGGAGATTACCCATGGAAATTGGGAGTTTGAGGTAAACGAACACGAGGCTTTTGGCAGCATGACCTTGGGCTATCGGGATTTTAAGCTGCAGTTTTTAGACAGCATGACCTTGGCACCGGGCAAGGGTAAGTTGAGGTTATATGGCTTTGTCGCCAATCTGCTCGCAATAAATGCCAATCCCCGGTACGCTGGAGGAACTCCGGTGGTTCGGGAAATATATATCAAGCGGGATACTCGAAAGTCCGTGATCAATGCTTGGTGGAAGGCCACCTTTTCGGGATTGAAAGGGACCCTAGGCTTTGGTAGAGCCAAGATGCCGAAGCACCTTAGAAAGGAAGATTAAAACTACTGCCTTCTGTTTCCCTAAAACCAAAAAAAGGGGCCTTCCAACGAAGGCCCCTTTTTAATAGCGATAGTTAAGTTTGCTTAACCGTTCATGCTGATTAAGAACTCCGCATTATCGCGGGTACCTTTCATCCGCTGAAGTAAGAACTCCATGGACTCCTGGGAAGTCATGTCGCTCATTAGCTTGCGAAGGATCCAGACACGCTGCATTTCTTCCTTATCCATCAAGAGATCTTCTCTACGTGTTCCGGAGCTGAGCACATCAATGGCAGGATAAATTCTTCTGTTGGCCAGCTTACGATCCAAAGCCAATTCCATGTTGCCCGTACCTTTGAATTCTTCAAAGATTACTTCATCCATTTTTGAACCGGTTTCTACCAAGGCTGTTGCGATGATGGTCAAGGAACCGCCATTTTCTACATTTCTTGCCGCACCAAAGAAGCGCTTTGGCTTGTGTAGGGCATTGGCATCCACACCACCAGAAAGGATTTTGCCTGAGCTAGGAACCACAGTGTTGTGTGCTCTAGCCAATCGAGTGATGGAATCCAATAGAATCACTACATCGTGGCCCACTTCTACCATTCGTTTTGCTTTTTCAAGCACGATGTTCGCTACTTTGACATGGCGTTCGGCTTGCTCATCAAAGGTAGACGAGATGACTTCTGCATTCACAGATCGAGCCATATCAGTTACTTCCTCTGGACGCTCATCAATCAAAAGAATCATGAGGTGTACCTCGGGATGGTTTTGAGTAATTGCGTTAGCAATCTGCTGCAAGAGTACGGTTTTACCCGTTTTCGGTTGAGCTACGATCATACCTCGCTGACCCTTTCCAATAGGGGCGAACAAGTCTAGAATACGGGTGGAATAGCCGTCCGCTTTGGTGGACAGGTTTAAGCGCTCCTCAGGGAAAAGTGGAGTTAAGTATTCAAAAGGTACTCGGTCTCTAATCTCGTCTGTGGTTTTTCCATTTACTGTCGCGATTTTGAGGAGGGCAAAGTACTTTTCACCTTCTTTGGGAGGCCGAATAGACCCTTTGATATGGTCACCCGTCTTCAAACCGAAGTGTTTGATTTGACTTGGAGAAACATAAATATCGTCGGGAGAGGCAAGGTAATTGTAGTCTAAGGAACGCAAAAATGCGTAGCCATCTTGCACGATTTCCAATACCCCTTCATTTTCAATCACCCCATCAAATTCTCTAGGACTGATGAACGGCTTTTTCCGGGCATTGCCTGTCAGGGTTTCTGCTGCAGGAATATGTGCGTCTTCTGGGGACTTGAAATTTTTGCGTCTAGGTAATTCAGCCTCTACGCGGTAGTAATTTACTTCACCGTCTGTAGGCTGTTGTGGAGCGACGTCTTGTCCTCCTTCTTGTGGAGCCGTTTGGGACGGCTCCTCATCAAACACAGGCTTGCGAGGTTTAAATGATTTGGGCTCCTCCGAAGACTCACTATGAGGAGCTCTTCGTTCAGGTCTAGGAGTAAATTCTTTAGCTGCCTTTACAAAAGGCTTTGGAGCGCGTGCCTCTCTAGGAGGAGCTTGATTTTCTTCCGCTGGAGCATCAGTTCCTACAACTGGAATTTCAGTGACATTTTGTCTTCTGAATTTGGGTTTGAATTCCGTTGGTTCCTGTGTATTAGGGCTAGAAACCGGTGCAGGAACTTCAGGTTGTTCTTCTACCACAGCGCTGGTTTCTACAACAGATGGTTTTTTCTTAGGGAGTGCTTGTTCAGGGATGATGGCCTGCTGGTCAAGAATTGCATAGACCAGTTCATCTTTTTTTAAAGTTTTGGAATTTTTCACTCCAAGTTCCTCAGCAATCTCCTTCAATTCAGATAAAAGTCTGATTCTGAGTTCTTCTATGTTGTACATAAAGAGGGGATGAAATAATTAAGATCGGTAAAATGTAGTTTTGGGATCGCGAATAATTTTCAATGCTAAAAAGATCTGCAGGAAAAGTTCAGGCCAAAGTGGGCCGAATGCTTTATTCACGTATTGAATGCAATATTACTTGTTGAAGTTGGATTTAACAAATTTTAATTTTTAAAGAAATAAATCATCTGAAAAGGATTCAATTGATCAGCTTACGTATGATAGGTAAGGATTTGAGTGGGAGGGGATGGGCAAGGTGATGTGCATGAAATTCCACCAAGTGATCGAGGAGTTTTCTCCGCAGTGGGAGAGGTAAAGTTGCGGAAGGGTGGTAGGTATGGTCAAGAAGGTCTTTCAGGTAGGGAAGCACAAGTTGAACCTCCTCTAGGCTAAAGGGATGGTGTATGCTTTCTGCCAAAAATCCTTCCCCCAGCTCTGGGGCAAAACCCAGATGCCTGGCGTTTTCAAGCAGAAAGACCAGGGGAAAATGGGATAAATTGGTTTCAGGACCATCTAATAGCGTGATACTTTCCTCTAGAAAGTCAAAAAGGTCTTCGTTTTGGAATCCCTCCAAAATGCTTCTGCTAATGACTTCGGTACAAAATAATGCCAAGCTTGTTCGGGTCATATCAAATGGGATAAGCCGCTGAGGAAGCTTGATTTTTGCTTCAGAAATCCGTTGTAAGCCCGAATTTTCTTTGTCATAGACCACCAAATCCAGAAGTGTGAGGGGCTGGTAAAGAGCGATTTTACTTCCCTTGCCTAGGCTCCTCACCCCATTGACCAGGTAGCCTTTTAGTCCAAGTTCTCTGGTGAAAATGCGCACAATGATACTGCTATCCTTGTATTTGATATGGCTTAATACGATCCCTGCCGTTTTTTTAAGCATGTCTTTTCCCCTTAACCCTGCTTTTCATGGAAGCATTTTCTGCATCTGGCTTCGTAACTGTCTTTTTCCCCGAGCATCACTTTTTCGGTAGCTGCAGAAAGTCGGTAGGAGAAAGCGGCCAAATCCCCACATTGCATGCAGATTGCATGTACTTTGGTAACGTATTCGGCAACGGCCATCAGTTTGGGCATGGGATCAAAAGGCTTTCCTTCAAAGTCCATGTCTAAGCCAGCCAAAATTACCCGCTTCCCTTGGTTGGCAAGGAGCTGTACCACCCGTACAATCTCTTCATCAAAAAATTGGGCCTCATCAATTCCAACCACATCACAAGTTCCGCTTAGTAGTAGGATGTCACCAGCAAAGCTTACCGGGGTAGATCGAATGCTTGTTTCGTTATGAGACACCACATGCGTATCGTGGTATCGGGTATCTACAGAAGGCTTGAATATTTCCACCTGTTGCTTGGCCAGTCTTGCTCGTGTTAGCCTACGAATCAATTCTTCTGTTTTCCCCGAAAACATAGAGCCACAGATCACTTCTATTTGACCCTTTTGTTCTGAATTTTTTCTACTGATGGGTGAGGGTTCTATGAACATGCTTATTCGGAGTAAGTCAAATGGGAAAATTTGGAGGATTCAGGCACTCGAATGGTCAATACCCCACGGAGTAAATGCGCTTGACAGGCCAGCCGCTCATTAGCAAGGAGCCTTTTAAGGTCTCTGAAATGTTGCTCCTGTACTGTCTCTATACTCAAATTTTCTTGGCCGTCTACTACAGTCATTTTGCAGGTGGTACATCTTCCTTTTTTACCACAGGCATGCATCCAATCTATTCCATTTTCATGAATTAAATCAATAACTTTACCATCCAATGCTTTTGATTCAATAGATCGATTTCCGAGATTTTGAATTCTTATTTGGACCATTCTTTTGTTTGTTTTTGAAAACAATACCTTCCTATGACCGCTCAAATTAACGGCAATTATTTAGAAAAATATGCCATATCCTATGCAGAATTGGTTTGTGATCAATTTTTTAGCAACAGGCAATTTATAACGGGGCAAGAAATCACACAGTTGACTCCAAGTACTCAGGTAAATTTTTTCATTATCAAACGCTTGTTCGAGTTGTGGCAAGAGGAATTGGGTAAGCTAAAGAGCAGTCCCTATTTTGATTACCGTGACATTGCGGTTCATGAGGCGCTAACCCAGTTTATGAACGTGCTTTCCAGACGAATCAAAGTGGAGCGCATCCACTTAGCCGGTATTTTGCAAGATGCGGTACAAGATGCGATTCGAGTTGCTACAGATCCCCTCAACTTCTTCCAAAATGAGTTGACAAAAGCTCCTTCTGGAAAAATAAATGAGTATTTGAAGGAGAATAAAAAGTACTTCAAGTGGAATGAAATGTTGGTCACGGGTCTTATTGATAAGGCAGGCATTGGGTTGGAATTTGAGAGCTATCAACAGGCTATTCTGGCTAATTTTCAATCACTTAAAGTGAGTTTGGATTCGCCAAAAGAGCTACTAGCAAGCCTTAGTGACACGTTAGCATTTGATTTAGAGGAATATTGGGGTGATTCAACAGGCCAAATTGAGGAAACCGAAGAATCCCAACTACTTGAGTTTGAACAGGAGGAAGAATCCCCGCGATTTGAATCAGAGGAAGTAGTTGAAGAGGAAGAAGAGGTTCTAATTCAATCACCAGAAGAAGAGATACCGACACCTCAACCTGAAAAAAGAGAATCCATCGCCTCGACTTCCGCTACTGGAAAGGGCTTAGACGCGACTCATTTACAGTCCCTTTTCGCTTCAGAAACCTACAAAGGGATGAAAGGAATTCCAGGGGAGCTGGCGGAAAGCCTGTCTTTAAATCAGCGGTTTATGTTTACCAAAGAATTGTTTGATGGAAACTCTGATTTGCTTCGACATGCTCTAAAATCGGTCGATGAGCTTGCCAACTTTGAGGAAGCGGTAGCACTTATCAATGCGCGATTTGTAGTGGAGTTAGATTGGGATATTGAGTCCGAAGAGGTCCGTGAATTTATGCAGCAAGTCTATCGAAAGTTTGTTGGGTAAGCGTCCTTCAAAAAAAGAGCGGTAAGAATTTCTTACCGCTCTTTTTTTGAACCCTGAAGGCTCTTATTGTTAGCTTATTCTACCCAGTTGGGAAGCACGTGAAGAATCTAGCTTAATGAAGATAAATAGCAAAACGGTAAAGGACCATAGGGAAGATCCACCGTAGCTGAAAAAGGGAAGTGGAATTCCCACCACAGGAAAGAGGCCGACAGTCATAGAGATGTTCACTACGAAATGGAAAAGGAGGATTGAAATCACTCCATATCCATAGATTCGAGAAAATCGAGTTTTTTGTCGCTCCGCCATAATCACAAGTCGATAAAGCAGACCAGAGAATAGCGAAATCACTACGAAGCTTCCTAACCAACCAAACTCCTCCCCGAGGGTGCAAAAGATGAAATCGGTGTCTTGCTCGGGGACGAAGTCAAACTTGGTTTGTGTGCCTTCCAGGTATCCCTTTCCAAAAAAGCCTCCAGATCCAATGGCGATTTTGGATTGGGTCACGTTCCAGCCGACACCTAATGGATCGATGTCTGGATTGAAGAGCACCATGATTCGATTCTGTTGGTGGAGAGGGAGCTTGGAAACCACAAAATCGATGGAGTAAATGTAGGCAATGAGGCCTAATCCAATCAGGGAGAAGGCAAGAATACGCTGCCAAGATTTTTTGCCTAGGTAAATTAATACGATCATGGCAAGGATGATTAGTGCCGCTAGGTAAATGTTGTTGTCTACACCCAAGGCAAGTAGGGTGATACTTACAGATCCAATACCCAACCCATAATACCATTGGGGGAGCCCTTCTCGGTAAAACATGATGAGCAGCGAAAAGTAGACTAAGGCGGTACCCGTATCGGGTTGCAACAAGATCAAGACTATTGGAATCAATAGCACGCCGAAAGCGATGGCTTGGTAGTTTCGCTTGGCTAGATCAAAGGTGGGGCGTTCCATTACCTTAGCTAAGGCC
>JACCDW011500086.1_pt1 | contig 20050 bp, 17 predicted proteins | sample 7449781 | NCBI WGS metagenome assembly JACCDW01 (sample SAMN15323449, study PRJNA562643) | freshwater metagenome | isolation source: river surface water | place: USA:Blue River Watershed | collected 2017-08-18
AAGAAGAGGCCATGAAAGACAACACGGCAGCCGTGTACGCCCAGGTGCCAGTGGAAGTCGCCTCGTTCTTGTTGAACGAGAAGCGCACTGAAATTGCCAAGATCGAAATCCAACAACGCTTGAACGTGTTGCTCGTGCCCAACAAGACACTGGAAACACCCAACTACAAGTTGGAGCGTTTGAAGCACGACGACCCACGCCTCGACCGCGTGGAAGCCAGCTACAAAATGGCCGAGGAGCTTGAAGACCCCACCGCCGTGACACGCCGCTCACAAGAGCCCACCAACAAGCAAACACCTGTCATCAAAGGCGTGTTGCCAGACGCACCTGCGCCGGCACATGAGCCCAAGCCTGCTGCACCCGCGAAAGCACCTGCACACGCGCGCGGCGCTAAGCCTGCGGCCAAAGCACCCGAAACTAAATCGGGCGGCTTGTGGGGCTGGTTCACATCGCTGTTCAGCAGTGATTCAGAAGAAAAAGCCAAACCTGCCGTGGGCGACAAAAAGCCAGGCGAACGTGGTGAACGCCGTGATGGCCGCAACGCCAATGGCCGAGGCGGCCGTGGTGGTCGCGGTGGCCGTGGTGGTGACCGCGCCGAACGCGGTGACCGTCCAGAGCGCAATGCCGAAGGTCGCAGCGCGGAAGGCGTTGAAGCACGTGGCGAGCGCGCAGAGCGCCCTGCACGCGGCGAACGCAATGCAGAAGGTGGTCGCACTGAGGGCAACCGCGAAGGCCGCGGCCCACGCCAAGACCGCAACCGCGGTGGCCGTGGTGAACCACGCAACGCCGAAGGCCAAGCCGCCCTCGACAACAATGCCTCCCCCGAAGCCCAAGCCGAAGCACGCTCAAAAGCACGCAACGAACGCATGGCCCGCGAAGAGCGCGGTGAAAGCAGCAATGCTGGCGAGCAACGCGAACCTCGCGCTGAGCGCAGCGAACGAGGTGAAGGTGGCCAAGGCCGTCGCGAACGTAGCCCTCGCGGCGAACGCAACGAAGGCCGCCGTGAACGCGCCCCTCGTTTAGACGAGAACGGCAACCCAGAAGTCTTGCCACTCGACAACACAGCGGCTGCTGAAGGCCAAGCACCACAAACCGACGAAAACGGGGGCGAACGCCGTGAGCGCCGCTCACGCGACCGCTACGGCCGTGACCGCCGCGAGCGTGGCGACCGTGCATCGCGTGAAGAAGGTTCCGCAGAGCAGGCCGACAACGGCCCATCTGCTGAGCACGACCACGCAGCACATGACCACGCTTCCAACGAGCAAGCCCCACAAGAAGCCCGCGAGCCACGCCAAGCGCGTGAACCACGCGAGCAACGCGAACCTCGTGGTGAGCGTCAAGAACGTGCGCCACGTCACGCACTGCGTGATGAAGCACCGCAAGCTGCACCTGCAGCCCCTGCCCGCTCTGGCATGCCACGCGTTCAAGCGTTCACATTGCCTGTGGCCGACATGCAAGCCGTGGCCCAAGGCAGCGGTTTGGAATGGGTCAACTCCAACCCCGAACGCATCGCCGCCGTGCAAGCCGCCATCGCCGCCGAACCCAAGCCCGTGCATGTGCCTCGCGAGCGCCCACCGCTGGTGATCTTGGATGAAGGTCCACTGGTGTTGGTTGAGACCCGCAAGGATCTGTAAACCAGCCTCACCCCGCAAGGGGTGTTGGACACCAAAAGAAAACGGCCTAGAGAAATCTAGGCCGTTTTTGTTTATCAGATGTACGTGATGTTGAGCGTCTGGTCGATCAATGCATGCAGCATGCTGAACCAGTGGTGGCGCTGCTAAAGACTAGCGCTTCATGCCGCCACTTCAGCGGCCCGCTTCCAGCACAACTGGGCGCGGGCCGTGTCTTCTTTTTGCTCCGCCAATTGCGCCAAGGTGCGCCAAGCTTGGCGTTGCATATCGGCATTGGTGAGTTGTGGCGCGGCTTGCTCCAGCATTTGTTGGGCCTTGCCCCACAGCGCGTGATGCCAGCACACCATGCCAGCCAAGTACTGCAACTCCACCCAACGTGGATAGGTTTGGCGCGCACGGTCAATGCTGGCCAGCCACTCAGGGTCGGTGGGCAACATCAACAAAGCACGAGCCAAGGTTTGGGCCACGCGCTCGCGAATGGCGGGTGTGCAACTGTCGGGTTGCTGCACCATGCGGTTCCACAAAGGTGTGAGCCAAGGCATCACGGCTGTGGCTTCGCCACTGAGTTTGAGCATGCGCTGTGCCGCATGCATCACCACTTCAGGCTGTGTGCGTTCGCTGGCTTCTAAGCCTTCCCAAGCACGTTGCAGTTGGGCGCTGTCATGCGCTTCGTTCAAGCTGGCCACAGCCAACTCACGCAGCAGGCTTTGGCCTGCGGTGTCTGAAAAAGCGCCGTGCTTGGTCAACAAGCGCGCCGTCTCTAATGCTGAAGCGTGTTGTTGGTTCAAGCGTGCAGCTTTCAGGCGCATGCGCAAAGCCAACATGCGACGTGCGGCGCCGTGGCGCAAACCATCGAGCCAACGAATGGCCTCGGGGGCATCACGGTCGCTCATGGCCCAACGGGCAGCAGCCAAATAGGCGGACTCCATGGTTTCTTCAACGGTTTCGCCCGATGCTTCGCGGTTCATTGCCATGATGGCTTGCAGGTGTGACACACGTGTGTCACGGTCACGCAAAGCATGTGCGCTCTCTGCCGCCACCAAATGGGCCACCGCACGCAACTGATGCGCGTGACGAGGTGCAGGGTCATCAGGCGTACGTACCGATGCCAACAGGCTTTCCAACGCCAGCGCTTTGTCGGCTGACTTCACAGCGCGCACATAGCGACCGCTCCACAGTTCTGACAAAGCATCGAGCAAAGCCGCGTGCATGGCACGCTCTTTTTGTTGCAAACGCCAGCGGCGAGCTTGGTGAGGTAACTCAAACAAAGCGGTCATGGCGCGCCACGCCAAATGCAGCATGACGAACAACACCACAAGCACCAGCAACACCAAATTGAGCGAGAGGTCCACACGGTATGGGGACCAAAACACGGTCACGGTGCTTTGGTTCCCGCCGGCCAACAAAGCAGACGCAACGGCCACACCGAACAGCGCCACAAACCACAAAGCGGCTTTCATATCAGCGCCCCGCTGCAGCTGTGGTGAGGGCCGCGATGGTGTCGTCCACGCGCGGAATCTCGATTTGCTTGGACTGCGCCAGCACCTCGCGCGCCAGCGCCAAGGTGGTTTGGCCTTGGCGGGTTTGCATGTCAAAGAAACGCACCAAGTCGTCGTTGGCTTGTTTCATGTCGGACTGCACCACATCAAAGTGGCGGGCCAACAAACCTAAGCGAGCATTGAGCAAGCGCAGCTTCAAGTTTTCGCGCACAAAATAGCTTTGGTCGGGGGCGAGCATGCTGGCTTCGGGCTTGTCGATGCGGCTCACGCGAATGAGGTTTTGCGCATCGTCCCAGATGTCAGACAACACTTTCTCCCACCAGCTCATGCTGATGGCTTTGGCCCAGCTAGAAGCGGGCACGGGTTGCGCGGCTTTGGGTTGGGCGGCGTTGCCCACCGCATTGAGCAAAGGCAAGGTGTCGACCACGCGCACCAGCTCGTCCAGTTTGAACAGCAAGGCAGGTGTGTCAGCCACAGCCGTGGCTTTGATACGTTCAATGTCGCGGGTGACCGCGCGCAGCACAGGGGCAAGGCGAGGTTGCGCAACTTTGGTCAAGCGCTGCTCGGCCGAGTTGAGCGCAGCCAACAAGGGCTGCACGCTGCCTGTGAGCTGCGCTTGCTGCTGTGCCAAGCGAATGGCCGACTCGATATCGACCACCAAGTTTTCATCACGTGAGCGTGAGAGGCTTTGCATCAGCTCTTCCAGCTGGCTGCGCTGCAGGGCCACTTCGCTGAGCTTCGCATCGGTGACCGACAAACGGGCGGCGGTTTCGCGCGCCAGCTCTTCGGCTTGTTTAGACGTCACTCGCGCTTCCACGGCTTGGCTGCCAGTGTCAGCGCTTTGGCGCGCCAATTGCTCTTGAATGCCCGAGAGCTTGGCCCACATCAGGCCAGAGCCCACCGCCCCCACCACCGCCAACACGCCGATGCTGCGGGTGAGCCACTTGCTGGTGTCTGTGCGGGTCTCGGTGAACTCGCTCGCGCTCGCCAGCGGTTCAATCGTAGGGCCCAAGGGTGGGAGGTTGGAGGTGTCGTCGTGCTCTGGCTTCATGCCAGAGATTCTAATGAGACTAATAAATCTGCCAATGACGGCTTTGACATATGAATTTCGCCAAAGCCCAAAGCCTGCGCTGTTTGCCCAATGCGGGGATGGGTGGCAATGCAGCGTGCCTTGGCCCAACTTTGCGCGGGCATCGCCTGTGCCAGGTTTTGAATGCCTTGTGAACTGCTGAAGCACCACACACTGCCATCAGCCGCAGCTTGTGCGGCTAGGGCTTTTTGTTCTGCTGACCACACAGGTGCACGGCGCTCGTAAGCGACGACAAACTGGACGGACGCACCCGCAGCTTGCAACTGCTGAGCCAACCAATCACGACCTGTCCCGTTCAATGACGCGTTTGACGGGGCCTGGTCGTTCACATCATGGCCACGCACGATGAGTACAGGCTTGCCTTTTTGGACTTGGGCGGACACACGTTGCCACAAAGCCTCGGAATCAAACTGCGTCGCATCGGCAGCAGGGCTGTCAATGCATCCTTCGGGAACCCCCGCTTGCAACAAGGCTTTGTGCGTGCCGGGGCCTGTTGCCCAGCAGCGCGGGCCGTTGGTCCAAATAGCGTTTGCGGGTTGGTGATCAAAGAAATAGCGCACAGCTTGGGCACTCACAAACATCACCGCTTGAAAGCTAGGCCATTGCGTCCACGCCTGTGCCACAGCTTGCGTGTGGCGAGTAGGCCCTACCTCCACCAACGGCACAACCACTGCCGCGTGACCTTCGGCTTGCAGTGCATCCACCCAGGCTGGCGCATCGCCTGCAGGTCGGGTAAGGATGACACGCATGATGACCGATGTGAGGTTCAGTGAGCGCCTTGGGCGCGCAACTGTGCCGCCACCGCTTCACCCAAGACATTGGCCGCCACACGGGATGCGGGGTCAGCCGCGTTCAAAGCTTGCTTGACTTCAGCACGCAACAACACAGGTGCACCCGTCGGGTCACCCCAAGCGGCTTGCAAGTGCAGCACGCCATCGACCCAAGTGGCGTGTGCCGCCAACGGCATGGAACAGCTACCGCCCATGGCACGGCTGACGGCGCGTTCAGCGGTCACGGTCAGCCACGTGGCGGCATCGGCCAACGGGGCCAGTGCTTGGGCCACATCGGCGCGGTTGCTACGCACCTCAATGCCCAATGCGCCCTGCCCTGCGGCGGGCAACATTTCGGTGGTTTCAAAAATATGACGGATGCGATCGCCCAAGCCCAAACGCTTCAAGCCCGCAGCAGCCAACACAATGCCGTCGTACTGGCCTTCGTCGAGTTTGCGCAAACGCGTGTCCAAGTTGCCACGCAGCGGCTCAATCTTCAAATCAGGGCGCAACGCACGCAGCAGCACGGTACGGCGCAGACTTGACGTGCCCACCACCGCGCCCTGCGGCAAATCATTCAGGTGCGCATACTTGGACGACACCCACGCATCACGCGGGTCTTCGCGCGTCATCACGCAGGCCAAGTCAAAACCTTCAGGCAAATCCATGGGCACGTCTTTGAGCGAATGAACCGCCAAGTTGGCGCGGCCTTCTTCGAGGGCTACTTCGAGTTCCTTCACAAACAAGCCCTTGCCACCCACTTTGCTCAGAGAACGGTCCAAGATTTGATCGCCCTGCGTTGTCATCCCCAATAGCGTCACGCTGTGCCCCATGGCCTTCAACAAGGCTTGCACATGCTCAGCCTGCCACATGGCCAAACGGCTTTCGCGGGTGGCGATGGTTAATGGCAAAGGGTTCACAAGAGGGGTAGACACATTGAAACTCATAGCTGGTCAAGCCTGCACATATACGCGGCTCGTGGGGTGAAACGCAATCAAGGCTGGGATGCTAGCATGGGCCAATCCTTGGGCTAGAACTGCTTTTCCACCATCATGTGCATCACATTGGCTGGCTGAAACGACCCCATGCGTGGCAAAAAACCTAAGCGAACATGCACGCCGTCATCTGACTCGTACACGGTGTAAGACGGCAACATAAAAGGGGTGAAGCGCTTCGCGCGGTAACCGCTGACCAAGCCAGCCGTGACATCCAAGCGCGGCAGGTGGTCAAACGGCTTAAATGTGTAGCCACCGTAATACCTCTGCCTACGCTCACTGTTGTAATAGCTACCCACTGTCACGCCGCTTTGATGCTGAAGGTACAAACCCAAATTGGCATTGTTGTAATTTCCTGAGTCGTGGTAACTCATCAAATGTGCACCCAAAATTAAACTCTCAAGCATGTCTATTCTTCGATAATTGCAGTTAGACATGCAATTCGGAAGTCTGCGGGGGAAATGAAGGCCCTTTTACACATTCGTAACTGCGCCTTAAACACTTTGTACCAGCCGATAAAATCTGACTCTTATGACAAACCAACTCGACAAAAAATCCCAAGCCTGGTCCGCCCTGTTTTCTGAACCCATGAGCGAGTTGGTCAAGCGCTACACCGCCAGCGTGTTCTTTGACAAGCGCTTGTGGCAAGCCGACATCACGGGCAGCTTGGCCCACGCAGAGATGTTGAGCCACCAAGGCATCATTGGCAAAGACGACCATGCCGCCATCCAAAAAGGCATGGCGCAAATTTGGTCTGAAATTGAATCGGGTCAGTTCGAATGGAAGCTCGACCTCGAAGACGTGCACCTCAACATCGAAGCACGCCTCACCCAATTGGTGGGCGATGCAGGCAAACGCCTGCACACTGGCCGCAGCCGCAACGACCAAGTGGCCACCGATGTGCGCCTGTGGTTACGCAGTGAGATGGACCTCATCATCGACCTGTTGGTGGATTTGCAAAAGTCACTCGTGGAAGTGGCCGAGAAAAACGTCGAAGTCATCTTGCCCGGCTTCACCCATTTGCAAGTGGCCCAGCCCGTGAGCTTTGCGCACCACCTGTTGGCCTACGTGGAAATGTTTGCGCGTGATGCCGAACGCATGAGCGATGTACGCCGCCGTACCAACCGCTTGCCCTTAGGCAGCGCGGCCTTGGCTGGCACCACCTACCCGCTGGACCGTGAGCGCGTGGCCCGCACACTGGGCATGGTCGATGAACACGGCAATGCACAAGTCTGCCAAAACAGCTTGGACGGTGTGAGCGACCGCGACTTCGCGATTGAGTTCACCGCTGCCGCTTCGCTGTGCATGGTGCACATCAGCCGCATGTCGGAAGAGTTGATTTTGTGGATGAGCCAAAACTTTGGCTTCATCAAAATTGCCGACCGCTTCACAACGGGGTCGAGCATCATGCCGCAGAAGAAAAACCCAGATGTACCCGAACTCGCACGCGGCAAAACTGGCCGCGTGGTGGGCCACCTGATGGGCCTCATCACCTTGATGAAAGGCCAACCGCTGGCCTACAACAAAGACAACCAAGAAGACAAAGAGCCTTTGTTTGACACGGTAGATACGCTCAAAGACACGCTGCGCATCTTCAGCGAAATGGTGGGCGGCCAAGTCAACCCAGCCACGGGTCAAAAAGAAGGCGGCATCACCGTCAACGCCCAAGCCATGGAAGACGCGACCAAAAAAGGCTTTGCCACCGCCACCGACTTGGCCGACTACTTGGTGAAAAAAGGCCAACCTTTCCGCGATGCCCACGAAACCGTGGCCCACGCTGTGAAGGCTGCTGCCAGCCACAACTGCGATTTGTCTGAGCTACCACTTGAAGTCTTGCAAAGCTTTCACCCAGCGATCGAAAAAGATGTGTACGACTGCTTGAGCCTGCATGGCTCACTCAACGCGCGCAACACCTTGGGCGGCACAGCACCTGTGCAGGTGCGAGCGCAGATTGAGCGTCACCACAAACGCCTCGCCTGATCAATATGTCTGACATCAAAGATCAGCGAAGCGCCCTCCACGCCATCGCGATCTTTGAAGCGACCAAAGGCTTGGCTGCACTGGCAGGCTTGATTGGCGTACTCGACTTGCTGCACCACGATGCACGTGCCGCAGTGATGACGTTGATTGGCCGCTTTGGCCTAAATCCAGAAGGCCATTACCCCTCACTACTGCTGCATTACGCCGACTTGCTGCCTGAGACCGATGTGTCAATGCTTGTTGCTTTAGGCTCGGCCTACATTACGCTGCGTTTCATCGAAGCCACAGGCTTGTGGCTTTGTAAGGTCTGGGGCGAATATTTGGGTGCGTTATCGGGCGGCATTTATATTCCATTTGAGCTGATGCACTGGATGCGCGAACCTACGTGGATGAACGCTTTCATCGTGGCGTTGAATGCGGTCATCGTGGGTTACCTCACGCATGCTTTGTGGCGACGTCATCAACACAACACAAACGAGACATGACCGACATCCTCACCATCACCCTCAACCCCGCCTTGGATGTGCTGACCACCATCGACAAGGTGAGCGACACCCACAAGATGCGCTGCGGCCCCACCCTCAAACACCCAGGCGGTGGTGGCGTGAACGTGGCACGTGTGCTGCACCGCTTAGGTGCCAACTGCACGGCCATGTACTTCGCAGGCGGCGTCACTGGTGAGCGACATCACAAGCTGATGAACGCCGAAAAAGTGCGCTGCCATGTGATGCCCATTGCAGAAGAAACGCGCGAGAGTTTGACGGCGCACGAAACGTCTAGCGGTCATGACTTTCGTTTTGTGCTCCCTGGTCCAAAGGTGTCCGTTGCCGAGTACGAAGCCTGTTTTGACTATGTGGCGCAGCACTTGCCCAAGAAGTTTTTAGTGATCAGCGGTGGGTTAGCCCCTGGTATTCCCGACAACTTTTATGCACGCTTGACAGCGCTTGCCAAGCTGCACGGTGTGCGCGTGGTGCTAGACGCTAACGGCCCAGCACTGTCCGAAGCACTGAAGGTCGGTGTGTATTTGTTCAAGCCTAGTTTGCGCGAACTGCGTGACTTAACAGGCCAAGACCTACCTGATCAACACAGCCAAGTGGCAGCTGCACAGCAGCTCATAGACAGTGGTCAAGCCGAGGTTGTGGCGCTGTCGCTTGGAGCCGACGGTGCGATGGTCATTAGCTCAACTGAACATTGGCTAGCCCCTAGCATCCACGTCCAAGTGCAAACCACTGTTGGCGCAGGCGATAGCTTTGTCGCGGGCATGGTGTGGTCGCTGGGGCAGGGCGACACCTTGCTAAAAGCTTTTCAATACGGCATGGCGGCTGGCGCGGCTGCGTTGCTTTCACCTGGCACATCGCTGAGCCAAGCGGCAGATGTGCACCATTTATTGCCAAGGGTAGTCGTCCAAGCCATCTGAGGGGCTTGCTTTAAATTATTTCAACCTCACTGTCGCACTCTTCACAGGTCGAAGCACCCACCTCGGGCTACCATGTTCTCAAATTTAGGAGACACCCCATGCCCGTGATTACCAACATCGAAGACTTGCGCGTTTTGGCCGAAAAACGCGTGCCCCGCATGTTCTATGACTACGCCGATTCCGGCAGCTGGACCGAAGGCACCTACCGCGCCAACGAAGCAGACTTTCAAAAAATCAAGCTGCGCCAACGCGTGGCGGTGAACATGGAAAACCGCAGCACCGCCACCCAAATGGTGGGCCTCGATGTGAAGATGCCCGTGGCCATTGCGCCCGTGGGTCTGACAGGCATGCAAAGCGCCGACGGCGAAATCAAGGCCGCCCGCGCTGCCGAAAAATTTGGCATTCCCTTCATCTTGTCCACCATGAGCATTTGCTCCATGGAGGACGTGGCGGCCCACACCACTGCCCCGTTCATGTTCCAGCTCTACATGATGCGCGACCGCGAGGCCATGGCCAACATGATTGAGCGCGCCCGCAAAGCCAAGTGCAGCGCTTTGGTCCTCACGCTGGACTTGCAAGTGATTGGCCAACGCCACAAAGACCTGAAAAACGGCTTGACTGCGCCCCCTAGCCCCACGATTGCCAACATCATCAACCTCATGACCAAGCCCCGCTGGTGTTTGGGCATGGCTGGTACACGACGCCACACCTTTGGCAACTTGGTGGGCCATGTCAAAGGCGTGAGCAACATGAAGTCGCTCTCCTCATGGACCAACGAGCAGTTTGACCCCCGCTTGTCGTGGGAAGACGTGGCGTGGGTCAAAGCCCAGTGGGGTGGCAAGCTGATCCTCAAAGGCATTCAAGACGTGGAAGATGCCAAGTTGGCCGCGCAAAGCGGCGCAGACGCGATTGTGGTGAGTAACCACGGCGGTCGTCAGTTGGACGGTGCGCAGTCGAGCATCGAAGCCCTGCCCGCCATCGTGGCTGCGGTGGGCGACCAAATTGAGGTGTGGATGGACGGCGGCATCCGCTCTGGCCAAGACGTGCTCAAGGCTTGGGCCTTGGGTGCGCGCGGCACCCTCATCGGCCGTGCCATGGTATACGGCTTGGGCGCGATGGGCGAAGAAGGCGTGAGCAAGGCACTGCAAATCATCCACAAAGAGCTGGATGTGACGATGGCGTTTTGCGGACACACCAACATTCAAAACGTGAACACCAACATCTTGCTGCCAGGCACGTTTCCCACAGCCTAAATCTGCAAATCAGCTGCCGCAATCAGGCACACTTAGGGGATGCGTGAAGACACAACATCCCCTACAGCCAACCTGCAGACATCCACGGGTGTCAGCGCTTGGTGGCGTGCACTGAGTATTTTTCTGGCCATCGTGGTGTTCATCGGCTGGGCGTTCAGCGCCAGCATGTATGAGCAATTCAAAGCACAAATCCACCACTTGGAAGCCAAGCTGGTCGAAATTCCGCAAGTGCGCGAAATCTCCGTGTTGCTGGACGATGCACAGGCCCCCGCCATGCTGCTGACCTACGACCCGAAAAATCAAAAACTACAAGTGCAACGCTTGAACGATGTGAGCGAAGGGCGCGAGCAAGCGCTGCATGTGTGGGCCATGACCGAGGGTGATGCGCCACGCATGCTTGGCGTGCTGACCAACAAATACAAAACCCAACAGCTCGATGTGCCAACGCAGGCCCTCGAAGGTGCGCACAGCTTGGCGATCAGCGTCGAAAACAAAGACCGCGGCCCACGTGATGGCAAGCCACGCCAACCTTTGCTTTTCAAGGGTTGGTTGGTGCAAAAAGCCATTTAATTCGGTACGGTTGCGGTTGATGGGTGAGATGTGACCACGTCGCCTGACACCACCCCAAAGCGTCGCATTGCACACCTCGACATGGATGCGTTTTACGCCTCCGTCGAGCTGCTGCGTTACCCGCAACTCAAAGGCTTGCCCGTAGTGATTGGTGGCGGTCGCCGACGCGAGGATGACATGCTGGGCCGCTTGCGTGTGGCACACCCAGAACATGCGTGGTCTGAGCACAACCTGCACGAAATCCCGCTTGATTTTTTTCCACGCATCTCGGGCTACACCGGTCGAGGTGTCATCACCACCGCCACCTATGCAGCACGCCAGTTTGGTGTGGGCTCAGCCATGGGGGTGATGAAGGCTGCCAAGCTCTGTCCAGACGCCATCTTGCTGCCAGTGGACTTTGACCAGTACCGCCATTACTCCCAGCGCTTCAAGAGCATCATCACCGACATCGCACCTCTGATGGAAAACCGTGGCGTGGACGAGGTGTACATCGACTTCACCCATGTACCAGGCGGGCAACGCGAAGGCGGACGCGTGTTGGCGCGACTCATTCAAAAAGCCATTTTTGATGACACAGGCCTCACCTGCTCTGTTGGTGTGGCACCCAACAAACTGCTGGCCAAGATGGCGAGTGAGTTCAACAAACCCAATGGCATTTCCATCGTGCAGCCTGAGGATTTGGAGCACATGATCTGGCCCCTGCCCTGCCGCAAGATCAACGGCATTGGACCCAAAGCCGAAGCAAAGCTGGCGAAGTACGAGATTCACACGATTGGCGAATTGGCACAGCGAGACCTGTATTGGCTGATGGAGCACTTCGGCAAAAGTTACGGCGCATGGCTACACAACGCTGCCCACGGCAAAGACGACCGCCCTGTAGAGACCGAAAGCGAGCCCGTGAGCATCAGCCGAGAAACCACATTCGAGCAAGACCTCCACGCCGTGCGTGACCGAGAAGCGCTGAGCATCATCTTCACCAAGCTCTGCGAGCAAGTGGCATCTGATTTGCAGCGCAAGGGCTATGTGGGCAAAACGATTGGCATCAAATTGCGCTATGACAATTTTCAAAACGTGACGCGTGACCTGACACTAGACCAGCACATTCACCAAGCCCCAGCGATAAGACAAGCTGCAGGGCTATGCCTCAAACGTGTGGACCTGTCTCGGCGTTTGCGCCTTCTGGGTGTGCGCGTGGGTTCGCTCATGAAACTGGAAGATTGGCAGGCTCAAGGGCTACGTGCCGAAGAAGCGCCCAGCCAGCCATACACCGAATCCTTGTTCGGGGATGAACTCCCGCCAAATTGATAACTTTCAAACTGGGAGGAAAATAACAAAATCAACAAAACTGGGTTTTGAAAATGCATGCGCTCAGACAAAAATTATTTGGGTTTATTGCTTGTCTGTTCGTCTTCACTGGCAGCACGCAGGCAGCATGCCTTGGCGAACAAAACACCACCAAGACCTACATCTTTGATGTCGTGCCGCAATTCACAGCGACGCAAATTTATTCCACTTGGTCACCTCTGCTGCAACGCGTCGGTCAAGACGCAGGCATGTGCTTTGAGTTACGCGTGTCCCCCACGATTCCTGAGTTTGAGCAAAAGCTCCTGAAGGGCGAACCAGAGTTTGTATTTCTCAACCCGTATCACGCCGTGATGGCGTATCAAAAGAAAAGGTACGAGCCGCTACTGGCAGACAGTGAAGATTTGCTCACGGGTATCTTGGTCGTTCGTGCAGACAGCCCCATCAAAAGCTTGGATGAACTCAAAGGCAAGCAAGTCAGTTTTCCTGCGCCGAATGCATTCGCTGCTTCGTTGTTGATTCGTGCTGAGCTGGCAAAGAAGAAAATTGACATCACGCCCGTGTTTGTCAAAACGCACAGCAATGTCTACCGATCCATCATCAGCAAGGATGCCGTGGCTGGTGGGGGCGTGAACAACACACTCGACAATGAGCCCCAAGAAGTAAAACAACAGCTGCGCGTGTTATTTCAAACACCCACCTACACACCACATCCCATCGCCACACATCCATCCGTATCCGCTGCTGTGCGAGGACGTTTCTTCAAAGCCATGATGCAGCTTTCACGCGATGAGGCAGGACGCAAACTGCTGGATGGCATCAGCCTCAATCAACCTCAAGCTGTGACCTATGCCAAGCATTACAAGCCCTTAGAGTCGTTACAGCTAGAAAAGTTTGTTGTCTTGCCAAGCCAGTGATATGCCACAACGCCTGATCACATCGCAATGGAAAAGCATCAAGCCAGCTCTTTTGATTGGGCTGGCATTGGCACTGCTACAAATAGGCTCGGGCGTGGCAGCCTATTACCAGTCCAAAAGTTTGCTGTGGGAAGGTAAATACCAAACGGCTCAAAATTTGTCGCGGGGCTTGGTGGTTGCTTTGGCTGATCAAATGGTTGTCAAAGACTATGCAGCAGCAGAGTCGCGCATTCTGCTCACCATGTCCAACACCGAAGTAGCCTCCGTCATGCTGACGGACACCTCTGGACGCGTGCTGACAGCACTCAAGCGCGCAGCGGGCCAAGAACCACGGCTGATGTTCGACCCTTATTGGGTGCCCACGCCTGAAACCAACCAAGCTTTGCTACAGCAGCGTGATCAGGCCTACATCACCACATGGGCCAAGGTCACGCTGGGGTCTGACTTAGGCTGGGTACGCCTGCAAACCTATAACGAACTCGACAACGCCGATCTACGCAGTCTGCGCCAACAAACTCTGGTCTTGTCTGCACTCTCCGTGATTTCTGGTCTTTTGATCTTGGGTATTTTTTTATGGCGTGCGTATTTCACCGTGGTCAAACGCGAACACATGTTTGAAATCAAACTCGACGAGACAACCAAGCGCTTGGTGCAATCCGAAAAACTGGCATCACTTGGCGAACTCGCGGCTGGTGTGGCCCACGAAATTAACAACCCTGTGGGCTATGTGTCATCCAATCTGACCACCTTGCAAAAGTATTTGGCTGTCTACGAAAAAGTGCTGGATGCGCCAGAGGCCGATAGCGACGAAATGGCGGCACTCAAAAAGAGGCTCAACTACACCTTCATCCGCGACGATTTGCAAAACCTGATGAAAGAAACCCAAGAAGGTGTGGGTCGCGTGAAAACCATCATCCAAGATTTGAAAGACTACGCCCGCACCAATGTGGCCACACACTATGTGGCATCGGACATCCAAGTGGGTTTGAAATCTACCTTGAACATCGCGCGCAACCAGTTGAAAAACCGTGCTGATGTTCGCTTGCAGTTGGGCCACTTGCCTTTGGTGGAATGTGCCCCTTCGCAAATTGACCAAGTGTTCTTGAACCTCATTGTCAATGCGGCCCAAGCAATGCCAGAAGGCAAGATGGGGCTGATTGACATTCGCACCGATTGTGATGAGCGTCAGGTGTGGATTGAGGTGCAAGACAACGGCCCTGGTATTCCTCCAGAGATTTTGAAGAAAATCTTCGACCCTTTCTTCACCACCAAAGACCCAGGCACGGGCACTGGCCTTGGGCTGTCGGTGTCACAAAACATCATTCAACAACACGGCGGCAAGCTTGAAGTCAGCAGCACCGTGGGCGTGGGCACCACCTTCAAAATCACCCTTCCAATGAAACGCCCTGTGGCAAAAGGATCAGTATGAGCGAGAGTAGCGAGTCATTTGATGCCAGCCAGTACAAAGTGCTTTGTGTAGACGACGAGCCCAACATCCTGTCGGCGTTGCGCCGCATGCTGTCCTTAGAAGGCTATGAGGTGTTCACCGCTGAGAGCGGTGCTCAGGCCTTGGAACAACTCGCAAAGCAAGCGGTCAATGTGATCATCTCGGACATGCAAATGCCAGGCATGAATGGCTCCGAGTTGCTTGAAAAAGTCCGTCAGCAATGGCCGCAAACCATGCGCCTCATGCTCACCGGTGCATCCGATGTGTCGGGCGCGATTGATGCCATCAACCAAGGGGCGATTTACCGCTACACCGCCAAACCGTGGAATGATGATGAGTTACTAGGAACCATCAAGTCTGTCATTGCTTTTGGCACTTTGGCCAGTGAACGTGAACGCTTAGAAGCACTGACCGCTGCGCAAAAAGAGTCACTGAATGAAATGGTGGACACGCTGGAGTCACGCGTGCAAGAGCGCACCCAAGACTTGCGCGCCGCCTATGTGGCCTCAATCAAGGCTTTCTCCAACATCCTAGAGCTGCGTCGTCCTGACCTCTTGCCACACTCACGTCGCGTGGCCACACTGTCAATGAAGATGGCCAAGCTGGCGGGTTTGAGCGATGACGAATGTCAGTCTGTGTACATCGCGGGCTTGCTGCACGACATCGGCAAGATTGGCCTGAGTGACCGTGTGCTCAACACCAAGTTCATCGAACTCCCCTTGGCCGACGCTAAGGTGTATCGCACACACACCACCATGGGTGAAAAAACCCTCAACACCTTAGACGATATGAAGCCCGTGGCGTCGATCATTCGCTCACACCATGAGTACTTCAACGGCACTGGATTTCCTGATGCACTGACGGGCAAGGCCATTCCCATTGGAGCCCGCATCGTGGCCATTGTCGAAGCTTATGAGGAGTTGCAATCGGGCGACTACGCCAAATCCGAAAGCACGCCTGCCGATGCCGTACGCGTGATTCTGAGCAACAAAGGCACTTTGTTTTGCCCCGAAATGACAGACGTGTTTGTAAAGGCCCTGAGAAGTTAGGTCACTGACGTGCAGTGCGCACGTTCAGTGGCACGGCCTGTGGATGGCTGGTGCGCCAAGGGTTGATATCCAGACCGCCACGGCGGGTGTAACGCGCGTACACCTCTAGACGCAGCGGTTTGCACTGGCGTGTGATGTCCATGAAGATGCGCTCCACGCATTGCTCGTGAAACTCGTTGTGATTTCTAAAGCTCACGATGTAACGCAGCAAACCCGCTTGGTCGATTTGCGGGCCGGTGTAACTGATGCGCACACTCCCCCAATCGGGCTGGCCTGTGACCAGACAATTGCTTTTGAGCAAATTACTGGTCAAGGTTTCTGTCGTGGGTGCTTCGTTGAAATTGGCAGTCAGCAGCTCAGGGTTGGGTTGGTATTCGTCGCACTCCAAATCCAAGCGGTCCAAGCTCAAACCATCTAATTCATGCACGGGTTCGCGATCAAAGCTCTCGGGCAGCACCAGTTGCACACCCACACTGGATTTGACTGGCTCGCCACTCCAAATGGCGGCACTCAGGTCTTGGCGCAAGCGCGTTTGCAACTCGGCCACATCGTCGAGGCGCGTGTTGTTGAAACTGTTCAAGTAGAGCTTGAACGACTTGCTCTCAATGATGTGCGTCGATTCAGCAGGCACGGTGATGCGAGCCAAAGCCACCTGCGGTTTGCCACGTGAGTTGAGCCAACTCAACTCATACGCGGTCCATAAGTCAGCGCCAAAAAATGGCGGCTGCCCAGTGATGCCAATTTCGTCTCGTTTGGTCTGACGCGGGATAGGAAAGAGCAACGACGCATCATATTGGTCGACATACGACGACGATTTGCCCAATTGGGATTGTTCAGGGGTGTTCATGTGCATCAGTTCAATTTACGACGGAACACTTTGCGATCGGGCTCAGACACAGCGGCATCGAACGCATAGCCTTCGAGGTTAAAACCCTCTAAAGCTTTGGGTGTTTTCACTTCATGCGTGACAGCATAGCGCGCCATCAAACCGCGCGCACGCTTGGCGTTGAAGCTGATGATTTTGTATTTACCGCCTTTGTAGTCTTCAAACACACACTCGATCACGCGTGCTTTCAAAACTTTGCGGTCCACGGATTTGAAATACTCTTGAGAAGCCAAATTCACGAGAATGGGTTCGCGCTCAGCACTCAAACGTTGGTTCAAGTAGTCAGCAATTTGCGAGCCCCAAAATTTGTAGAGGTTATGGCCCTTGTCAGTGACCAGTGCCGTCCCCATTTCGAGTCGGTAGGGTTGCATCCAATCAAGGGGGCGCAGCACGCCGTACAGGCCACTCAAGATGGCCACGTGCTCTTGCGCCCAATCCAAATTTTTGGGCTTCAAAGTTTTCGCATCCAACCCTTCATACACATCACCATTGAACGCCAACACCGCTTGCTTGGAATTCTTCGCTGTGAATTTAGAGCGCCATGCTTGGTAGCGCGCTACATTGAGGCTAGCGAGCGCATCGCTCAAGCTCATCAAACTGGCGATGTCTTGCGGCGTTTTTTCTTTAAGAATTTCTATCAACTCGCTTGCCTGTTTGACAAACATGGGTTGCGTGTGAGGCACGTCACCAGCAGGCGTGTCGTAGTCAAGGGCTTTGGCAGGAGAGAGCAGGAACAGCATAAAGTAGGCACAAAAAAGGCTTCACGAGGAAGCCTGAATTATGGATCGTGAAGACGTCAACATCGCCTATGGTCCGACAGGCGCAATGACATCGACTTGGAAAAATTCACTCACCCCCATCGGACTGAGTTCATACCCGACGACATTCGTCCGAATTGCCTTAAATTGTGTCGCATGAGCAATCGTGAACCAAGGGGCTTGCTGCTTAAAAATGACTTGCGCTTGTTGGTACATTCGGGTGCGTGCTTCAAATCTAGATGTTTGACTTGCAGCTTTGATCAAGTCGTCATAAGGAGCATGACAAAACTTCGCCACATTGCTGCCGTTGACGGCACTACATCCCAATAAAGTATTTAAGAAATTATCTGGGTCGCCGTTGTCACTGGTCCACCCATACAAAGCCATCTCATGCTCCCCCGCTCGCAAACCGCGCGGATAGACAGCCCAATCTGGACTTTTAATCTCTAAGTTGACACCCACCTCGGCCAAATCTGCCTTGATGAGCCTAGCGACGGCCAATGCGTCTGGGATGTAGGGTCTAGTCACAGACATTGCCCACAACTCCGTCTGAAAACCATCGGGATAACCTGCCTCTGACAACAAAGTTCTAGCCCGTGATGGGTTGTACTCATCGTCTTCGATTTCACGGTTGTAACTCCACTGGATCGGTGGGAACGGATTGATAGCGGGGACTGCCGTGTGGTTATACACAGCACGCAAAATTTTTCTTTTGTTGATAGCCATATTGAGTGCTCGGCGAACGCGAACATCGTCAAATGGTTTTTTCTGTGTGTTGTAAGCCAAATAACCCACATTCAGACCCGTTTGACTGAGCAATTTCAGCTGCGGGTCTGTCATGATCTTTTGCAAATCTATTGGATTGGGATATGCCAACACCTGACACTCACCCGATTGCAAATGGGCCAAGCGTTGTTTTGGATTGGGCTCAATCAAAAATACCAATGACTCCACCTTGCCACGCCCTACCCAATATGCATCAAATGCTTTGAATTTGACGTGTGCATTCTTTTCATAGCTCACAAATTGAAAAGGCCCCGTACCAATGGGGTGCTGATCTACATACTCAGGCGTGCCATGAGCAAGCATGGCTTTTGCATATTCAGACGAATACATATTGGCCCACGATATGGCTAAGTTAGCCAGCAACGGTGCGACGGGTTGCTTCAGCGTAATTAACACGGTGTGTGAATTGAGTTTCTCCACACTCTGTAACAACTGCCCCATGCTCATGTCATTGAAATACGGATGCTGATCACTGGTGACTTTGAAAAAGGGATGGTCTTTTTGCCATTGACGCTGAATTGAAAAGAGCACGTCATCCGCATTGAAATCGCGTGTGGGTTTGAACCAAGCATTCGAATGCCACTTCACACCTTTGCGCAGGAAGAATTTATAGGTCAACCCATCGGGTGAAACTGTCCAACGCGCTGCCAAACTTGGTCGAATTTGCGTTGTACCTTTGCTGAAGGCAACCAAGCTTTCATACATTTGTCCAGTGACATCCATTGATGTGGTGTTGGTATTGAAAATTGGCGACAAGCTTTCAGGATTGCCCTCTGAACAAAACGTCAATGTTTTGGCGCCCGCACTGACACTGAGAAACTCCAATACAAACAGCATCAAAACCCAAATTGCCCGTTTCATGATGAATCTCCAAAATTAAACCTATCGGGTTATTTTTTCATAGTTTCGCCTTCAATTCACAGACTGTCGGTCAGAACCTTCGCAATAGCCACCCTAGGTAAAATGTCGTATCTCCGATTTCGGCCACAACGGCAGCCTTGGCGCTCGCCGTTTTTCTTTTGTCAAAAGCCTTCCCATGAGCAACACGCCCACTCCCCCTGTCGAACAACCCGGCCTTGAGCGCCTGTCTAAGTCGTTCGAGCCTGCCGCCCTTGAAGCCCATTGGGGCCCTGAATGGGAGCAACGAGGCTATGGCGTGGCTGGTTTTCGTGGCACAGGTGCCCCCGCTACCGATGCCCCCGCGTTTGCCATCCAGCTACCGCCACCCAACGTGACGGGCACACTGCACATGGGCCACGCGTTCAACCAGACCATCATGGATTCGCTGACGCGCTACCACCGCATGATGGGCTTCAACACCGCGTGGATTCCTGGCACAGACCACGCGGGCATTGCCACCCAAATCGTGGTGGAGCGCCAGCTGCAGGCCAAAGGCATCAGCCGCCACGACATGGGGCCTACGCCCGCTGAGGCCCGCAAGAACTTTGTGAGCAAGGTGTGGGAATGGAAAGAAGAGTCTGGCAGCACCATCACCAGCCAAATGCGCCGCATGGGCGACAGCGTGGACTGGAGTCGCGAATACTTCACGATGGACCCCAAGCTGTCCAAAACTGTGACAGAGACCTTTGTGCAACTGTATGAGCAAGGCCTGATCTGCCGTGGCAAGCGCCTGGTGAACTGGGACCCAGTGCTGATGAGCGCGGTGTCTGACCTCGAAGTCGAGAGCGAGGAAGAAGACG
>JACCDW011150757.1_pt1 | contig 20046 bp, 22 predicted proteins | sample 7449781 | NCBI WGS metagenome assembly JACCDW01 (sample SAMN15323449, study PRJNA562643) | freshwater metagenome | isolation source: river surface water | place: USA:Blue River Watershed | collected 2017-08-18
CATCATTGAGCCGTTACCCTTATCCCATGAGCGGAAACTTGATCAATCGAGTATTTCTCGCCCGTCTTGCAGGTACCGCGGTCTTTGATCCAAATGGTGATCCAGTAGGAAAGGTGCGAGATGCACTCGCGACCCTTCGTGCAAATAATCAACCACCGCGCATTTTGGGATTAATTGTTGAAGTGCCACTTCGTCGTCGTGTTTTTGTTCCAATAACTCGCGTTAATTCAATCGAGAGTGGAGCTGTTGTCATTACAGGTTTGCTTAACATGCGCCGCTTTGAAGCGCGTGCAGGTGAAGTGCTTGTTCTTGGCGACATGCTTGATCGCTCAATTTCACTCCTTGAAAGCGGTGAAAAAGTTGTTGTCGAAGATATGGGGATGGAACAAAATCGCAGTGGAGATTGGCTTATCACTCGTGTTCACATCATGCGCCGTGGTACCGGATTGCGTCGCAAGGGTGCCACGTCAACAGTTCTCTGGGAAGAAATAACTGGTTTTGCACTTGCTGAACACAACCAAGGTGTTGCAAATTTACTTTCAACGTTAAGCACACTTCGCGCTGCTGACCTTGCCTCCGTGATGCACGACCTTGCACCTAAGCGTCGCGTAGAAGTTGCACGTGCCTTAAATGATGAGCGACTTGCTGATGTACTTGAAGAAATGGATGAAGCAGAGCGCGTTGAATTATTGGCCGAGTTAGAAGGCGAACGTGCAGCAGATGTTCTCGGTGAAATGGATCCAGATGATGCTGCCGACTTGCTTCGCGAAGTTGGACAAGAGCGAGCACAAGCACTTCTTGATTTGATGGAACCCGAAGATGCCGAAGATGTTCGCCGATTGATGAACTATGAGGATTACACAGCTGGCGGCATGATGACGACAGAACCAATTGTTATGACAGCTGATAACACAGTTGCAGAAGCATTAGCTGCGGTTCGCCAGAGTGAAATTTCACCAGCACTTGCATCACAGATATTTATTTGTCGTGCGCCACTAGAAACTCCTACAGGTCGATTCATCGGAATTGCGCACTATCAGCGCTTGTTGCGCGAAGCGCCATCAACGCTACTTGGCTCGATGGTTGATACTGATACGCAAGGATTAAATCCCCAAGCGTCATTAAATGAAGTTTCGTCATACTTAGCTAGTTACAACTTGTTATCTCTGCCTGTAGTAGATGCCAACGAGCGCTTGCTAGGGGCAGTAACCGTTGATGACGTACTGGATCACTTGTTGCCTGAAAATTGGCGACACGATCACCGTGATTTATCTAAGACAGTAAACGTTTTAGAACATGAACATTTACTCGATACACAAGAGAGCGAGGGGAAATAAATGGCACGTAACAATCGTTTGGATACTCCTCGCGAAACAGGTCGAACATTTCGCCCAAACTTTGATCCAGAAGCTTTTGGTCGTCTATCAGAGCGATTCGCTCGATTCTTAGGCACTGCAGGCTTTCTGGTTTATATGACCGTCTTTGTTCTTAGCTGGGTTCTTTGGAATGCACTTGCTCCAAAAGATCTTCGCTTCGATGACTATCCATTTATCTTTCTCACTCTGATTTTGTCACTGCAAGCTTCTTATGCTGCTCCTCTGATTCTTCTTGCACAAAATCGTCAAGCAGACAGAGATCGCATTCAAGTCAGTGAAGACCGTGCTCGCAATGAGCGCTCAATTGCCGATACAGAGTACTTAACTCGTGAATTAGCGAGTTTGCGTAACGCATTGGGTGAAGTTGCAACACGTGATTTCTTACGTAATGAGCTCAGTGACATGCTTGAAGAAGTACTTGATGAATTACGTGGAAAGACCAAGCCTGACTCCGAGAAGTGATTTCTTTCGAACAACTAATTGATCCACAATTGCATGGACTGATTTAGCTGCAACACTTTCTGGGAATTGAACTACGACAGGTGCGCCATTGTCACCACCGGTTCGTAGATCTGGACTAAATGGAACTTTTCCAAGTAATGGCACGTTGATTCCAGCTAGTTCTGAAAGGCGTTTCGCGGTTTCTTCGCCACCGCCAGAACCGAATAAAGAAATCGTGTCACTGCAGTGTGGGCAAGGAAAATCAGACATGTTTTCTATAACGCCGGCTAGGTGTTGCTTAATCTGATGTGCAATTCGTCCAGCACGTTCTGCAACTTCAGCAGCAGCTACTTGTGGGGTTGTGACAACAAGAATTTCAGATGCTGGGATTAATTGACCCAATGAAATAGCAAGATCGCCTGTTCCTGGCGGTAAATCAATAAGCAAGAGATCTAAATCTCCCCAATATGCATCAGAGAGTAATTGTTCTAAAACCTTATGTAGAAGAGGACCGCGATAAGCAACGGCGTCAGCTCGCTCTGGCTTAAACATTTCCATCGAAACAACTTTGACACCGTATGCCTCAAGTGGAATAAACATCTGATCAATAGCAGTTGGGCGCTGTCCAATTAATCCCATCAAACGTGGAACAGAGTGTCCGTAAACGTCTGCATCTAAAATTCCTACACGTAAACCTTTTTGTGCCGCCGCAACAGCTAAGTTCACTGTGAGAGATGACTTTCCAACTCCGCCTTTTCCAGATGCAATACCAATAACCCGAGTAAGGGATTCTGGTTGAGCGAAAGGAATGATTTTTTCTCGCCCATTTCGCAGAAGAGACTTTAACTTTCCGCGCTGCTCTTCACTCATTACGCCAAATGTAATTTCAACTGATGAAATGCTTTCTACAGCCATAACTGCTTTTGTAATATCTGTACGCAATCGATCTTGCATCGGACACCCTGAAATTGTGAGCAGAATCTTTAATCGAGCAACTCCAGCATCGGCTTGTACGGATTCGACCATGCCCAATTCAGGTAATGGGCGATGGATTTCAGGGTCTTCAACAGTTGCAAGTGCAGCGTGAATCGAATCTATGACGGTCATAACAAATCTGGATCCATCTTTGGCTTGGCAGCATTACGTGGCTTGTCTTCATCTAGGGCGCCAGCGAGTTGCTTCTTAATAAATGTTCTTGGGTTTAGATCTGATGGTTGTAAATCTTCAAAACCTGGTCCAAGATTTTCACGAAGCTCTGCTGTTGCAGTCGTTGCCATGCTCTTAGCTTTTTTTAGAAACTTTGCAGCATCGGATGAAAACTTTGGCAAACGCTCTGGGCCGACAAAAAAGATTGCAAGTACGGCCAAGCCAATGAACTCACCTGGGCCAATGCCGAAAATCATGTTGTAAGCCTAGTGCGTGCCATGAATTAGTTCTTGCCAGCAGTTAGCGTGACAGTCGTTGTCCGCGTGCTGCTGCCGCGTTTGAACTTCACTTCTACGCGGTCACCAATACTTTTGGCTCGAATTGCAACAATTAGTTCATCAGGATTATTAATTACTTTTCCGCCAAACTCGATAATCAAATCTCCTGGCTTCATGCCAGCTTTTTGTGCCGGTCCGCCAGGAAGAATTGCGCCATCTGATGTTGTTACTTTGGCGCCAGGTCCTGCAAAGTTCATATCAATTGAAATTCCCATTACTGGATATGAAGCCTTGCCAGTTGTAATTAATTGATCTGCTGTTTTTCTTGCTTGATTAATTGGAATTGCAAAACCTAAACCGATTGAACCAGCTTGTGAATTCAGTGATCCACTAAGAGTTGCGATGGCAGAGTTAACTCCGATGACTGCGCCAGTTGTGTCGATTAAAGGACCACCTGAATTTCCGGGATTAATTGCAGCATCTGTTTGTAATGCATTGATAAATGAACTCTCACCGGCTGAACCACCGGCGGTTACAGCGCGATCTTTTGCACTGATGATGCCGAGAGTTACCGTTCCTGATAAACCAAGCGGTGAACCAATTGCAATTACAGAATCACCCACGGCTACTTTGTCACTATCTCCAAATTGGAGGGCAGGCAATCCTGTTGCAAGAATTTTCAGGACAGCTAAGTCATATGAGGCATCTCGACCGACAATCTTGCTTTCGAATTCTTTGCCATTGTTGAGTGTGACAATAATCTTTGCTTTAGAAAGTGCGGCGTCTTCAACCACGTGATTGTTTGTCAGAATAAATCCTGAACTGTCGATAATAAACCCTGAGCCAGAGCTTCCAGCAGATGTTGTAATTGATACAACTGATGGCAGAACTCGATTTGCTAAGCCCGCTACTGAATCTGGTTTGCGTTCAACTGAATTTGAAGCAGACACTAAATTAGCTTTGCCTCCAAAAAAACCACCTGATGCATTTATGCCGAGTGCTCCACCAACTAATCCAGCGATGATTGCAAGAACTACGAGTGCGCCAGGAGTGACTCCTCTGTTGGAGCGTGGAAAATCTTGAGAGTCCCACCATGGTGCATTTGTTGGCACGTTGGATTTTCGGGAACGAAACTTCATGGCGCTTATCCTGCTACAACTTTGTTGCGATTAACAAACCATCACCAACAGTGATGAGTGTGCTCACCCAAAGGTCTGTAGCGCCTTTAACGGTTTTGCCAGCTTCGCGCAGTGCAATGGTTCGTGGATCACGCTGTGATGGATCGCTAACTTTGCCTCCTCCGAAAAATCCGTCGATAACCATAACTCCACCACTTCGCAGAATTCGGTGCGCTTCTTCAATTGTGTATGTCAGGTCTTCAGGATTGTGCCTCAAGACAACTAAGTCATACGCGCGATCAGTTAACTTCGTCATAACATCCATAATTGAATTTGTAATCAATCGATACCGTGATGGAGCAATATCAGCATCTTGCATTGCAATTCTGGCAATTCGTGAATGCTCGGTTTCGTCATCAATAGACGTGAGAGTTCCGCTCGTAATCATTCCGCTTAAAATCCAAAGACTTCCGACTCCTGATCCAGTTCCAACTTCTACAACTGATTGTGCAGAAAGCTGATGTGCAAGAGCGCGAAGATAGGCACCAACACCTGTTGTTGCATCGTTAGCACCAACTTCTGCCCCTCGAGCACGTGCTCTGATTTGAAATTCATCTTCTTGGATGAAACTTTCGGCATATGCATGTGGATCTATTTTCATCATAAACTCATGATCCAATCAATTAGTAAACGAACTCCAAAACCTGTACCGCCTTTAGGAGACTCTCCCGCGTCACTTTCACTTCGCGCTGTGCCTGCAACATCTAGATGAACCCATTTTCTATTGCCAGTAAATTTCTCAAGGAACAAAGCAGCAGTTACCGAACCTGCAGAGTAATCACCTTTATCTGCGGTGTGATTAAAGTCTGCGATGTCACTTTCAAGTGCATCTTGATAATCATCAATCAAAGGCATGTGCCACAGGCGATCTCCCGAGGATTCACCAGCTGCAACTAATTGCGATGCTAATTTCAAATCGCGGGTATACATGGCGCCGTATTGACGGCCTAAACCCAGTGTTGCAGAACCAGTGAGCGTTGCGATATCCAATAAGTAATCTGGATCAAGCTTTGCATCGGCGTATGCCAATCCATCTGCCAGTACTAAACGTCCCTCGGCATCAGTGTCTAGAACTTCTACTGTGGTTCCGCCGTAATGAGTAATCACATCACTTGGTCTTTGAGAAGTGCCTGAGAGTGCATTTTCAGCGCACATCAATAGTGCAGTAACTTTCACGCGCGGTTTTAATTCTGGTAGTGCTCCAACAACGTTTAGAACAGCTGATGCACCAGCCATGTCACTCTTCATGGCCATCATCAAATCGTAAGGGCGCTTGAGTGAAACTCCGCCTGTATCAAAAGTAATTCCTTTGCCAACTAAGACTACGTGTGGAACTTTCTTTCCATTTGATTTAGGCGTATAGGAAATCTGAATAAATCGGGGACCTGGTTTAGGAGATGAGTTTCCTACCGCACGCAAACCGCCGAATTGTGCGAGTTCTTTTCCAGCTAATACCTTGATGGTGAGTTTGCCTTCTTTTGCAATCTTCTGCGCTTGTTGCGCCATCCAGAGCGGATTTTTTATATTCGATGGAGTATGAACTAAATCGCGAGCGCGACACACTGCATTTGCAATCACAGCAGCTTCGTCAACAATTTTTTCACTCTTGCCCACAATATTAAATGTTGGCTGATCAGTTTTCGCATCGCTCTTAAGTGTCCATGTGTATGAACCTAAAACCGCTGAGATTGCATGGGCTCGAATATCTTGTGTCTGACTAGCCAATAGATTTGAAACATTAATTTTTTTGCCGCGCAATTTTCTACCTAAGCTAGCGGCTGCGAGGCGATGAGATTGAGTGCTCTGATCTCCGAGACCAATAACATAAACGCGATCAGCTTTTGTGGCTTTTTGACTAACTGGGATTTCAAGAATCTCGCCAGGTTTGCCTGCAGGTTGAAAAAAAGCAATTTCATCGATGAGATCAACTTCAAAGAATTTCTCTAATGATGCGATGGCATCAACAGCACCGACTAATTCGTATCCATCTTCTTCGGATTTAACGAAGCCAACTGCGATTGCATCAGCGCTGACAATATCTTCCAAGCGTGAAGAGATGCTCGCGAGTTGGGCATTAGGCATAACGCAAAGGCTAACTAAAAAAGGAAGAAATGCGCTCTATTTCTTAACGAGAGAGACTGCGGCATGTAATGCAGCGCTGAGGTTATTTGCTTCCTCTGCATTCATTTCAACTACGAGACGACCGCCGCCTTCTAGAGGAATTCGCATCACAAGTGAGCGAGCCTCCTTTGTGACCTCCATGGGACCATCACCAGTGCGGGGTTTCATAGCTGCCATCTGGGGACTCCTTAGGGAAGTAAATCGAAGAGCGTTCTGTAAGGGAGAAGTATCTCGCATGTAGAGCAAATATATGAAATCGAAAAAAGAGGCTTAAAGGCCCAGTACTTTGCTCAGGCGAGCCTTGCCTAAAGCGATGACCGCAGTAACCGAACGCTCTGGAACCCCTAAATGTTGAGCAATCTCACTGGGTGGCATGGATCGCAAATAATGCATCACCAAAATAATTCTTTCTTCGTCTGGGAGCGCAGCCAGAACTTCTGCCAAAGTTTTAGGCTCGCTCATATCTCAAAGTTTACTGTGCTAACGGCCAACCTTTGCCCGCATCTAGGCGAGTTATTGTGAGAGTTATCTTAGAGTTCGAGCGAATCTACGCAGAGAAATCCAAACTCCAACGTAAAGCGCTGGTTTGACTATCAAAAATATTATGCGCGGCGCCCAAATGACTTCTGACCAATTAAATCGGGAAGTGTGATTATCTATTTCAATAACTTCAAAGCGTCCTGTGCCTTTAAGTATTTTGCCTGTATGTAAAACATCGCAGATGTATGGTGGTTGCCAGTTTGTGACAACCATGGTGTCTAAAAGTCCTAAAAATTTAAAGCGTGGAAAGAGTTTATGAAGAGGACCGGTAAACGCTGCAATTTCAGTCCCTGGTCCTTTCTCTATTTCAGATGTAAGCCATACCGAAGTCTGTAACATCCATGAACCTTGTTTTTCCCAATTAGTAACTTCATCCCATGCGCGTTGCACGTTGCATGGCAGTGTGAATGTGAGGGCAATGTGGTTATCGGCCATTGCAGATATCCAATGCTTGATCGATTGTCGTACACCAATGCAACAACTCGCGTTGTCCTGGTTTAACGAAACCTTCGACTTCTAGATGATCAATTAATGTTTTGAGTGGGTCATACAAACCAAATGGATCGAGTACCACAACTGGTTTTTGATGAAAATTCAAGAAGCGTCCGACCCATATTTCAAATAACTCTTCTAGGGTTCCAAGGCCACCAGGTAGAGCAATAAATGCATCTGCCAGCTCTTCGATTTTGCCTTTACGCTCTCGCATCGAACCGACAATGTGTAGTTCATCGCTATCTTTATCTGCAAACTCAATATCCACGAGCAGTTGTGGGATGACACCGATTGTGTGACCGCCAGATTTTCTAACCCCTCGTGCAACTGCGCCCATCATCGAGATGTGCCCGCCACCTGAAACAAGATTCCAGGAACGTGCACCGATTGCTTCTCCGAGTTCAAATGCTAAATCTTGATATTTCATATCAATAGTTGGAGAAGATGAGCAATACACAGATATACGTAACGACATGGGCGTAACAATAGGCGTTACGCTTAGCCCATGTCACAACGCATTGCATCAGGCCATGGAGTTGCTACCGTTTCACTCAGTGGAGCGGTTTTAGATACGTGGTTTCCGGAACCTGTCTTAGGCAATCTGTCTGCCCCAGTCTTGCCATTTCTCTCGGCACTTGCAGGCGTTGATGAAATTCGCGGAGTAAAGCGTGAAGTTATTTCACTTGAGATTGATTTAGATAAATCCCCTGAATCCGTAAGCGATGCCTACCTTCGACTTCACTTACTGTCACATCGAGTCATCAAACCTCACGGCGCCAACTTCGAAGGAATATTTGGAATATTAAATAATGTTGTGTGGACTTCTGTTGGTCCTTGTCCGGTTGAAAATTTTGAAATAACACGAGCAAATCTGAAGCAAAAGTACGGCGCTATAACAGTTCTATCGGTTGATAAATTTCCACGGATGGTTGATTACGTTATTCCATCAGGTGTGCGCATTGCAGATGCTGATCGCGTGCGACTTGGAGCGCACTTAGCTTCTGGAACAACTGTGATGCATGAAGGTTTTGTTAACTTCAATGCCGGAACACTTGGAACATCAATGGTTGAAGGAAGAATTTCTGCCGGGGTAGTTGTTGGCGATGGAACAGATGTTGGTGGCGGCGCTTCAATCATGGGAACTCTCAGCGGAGGCGGAAAAGAAATTATCTCCATCGGAGAAAAGTGCCTTTTGGGTGCAAACTCTGGTCTCGGAATATCACTTGGAAATAACTGTGTAATCGAATCTGGTACTTACATAACAGCTGCAGCAAAGGTTCGTCTGCCAGATGGAGAAGTCGTCAAGGCATCTTCTTTGTCCGGAGCCAGTAACTTACTTTTTAGACGCAACTCGCTAGATGGTTGCTTAGAAGTGGTTATGCGAACAGGTTCGTGGGGCGGCTTGAACTCAGTTCTACATTCAAATTAAGTTAAACCAAGCCGATGGCAGTTGAGTCCTACTTCTAAAGGTTTCACCGCGCAGCGTAGAAGTTTTTCCATCACTCGACCTAGCTGTAATTCGCGCAACCGTTCCGGTTGTATTTCTAGATTCAATGTTTAACGCGACAATATCTGGGAGTACGAATGCTCGCGAAAGAACTGCTTGAGACAACGGTCGGTTCCAGGTGTAAAAACGTGGATTAAGAATTGGATCTTGGCTATAGGGATCAGCAACACTTGTTGTAAAACTTCTCTCTTGACCCCACGCATTTACACTCGTTTCAGTTTGCCCTCCACTTGATGAGAAGAAAAATGCGGTGATTGGTAGCGCATTAAGTGTGATTACCTGCCCAGTTGTTTCAGAGGTAGAACTCGCCTGAACGGCTTCTTTCCATAACTTTCCATAGATTGGTTCAATCTCTTTTGAAAAGCCAACAAAAGATTGGTCGGAAATATTGTTATAGACATTGCAATCACATGCAGATTTTGGAGTTCCGAGTTTGCTCAGTGCATACGAACGAGATGCAATTCCTTGAGCAATGAGAGCCTGGGTTGGCCATGAAGAAGGAACTTCACCGATTCCATATAAATACTCATCGTGAATTCGAAGGGTGTTTGTCACAGCCATTCTGTGTCCCAATAGCGGTGCTCTCACGGATTTCACTTGTATTTGTCCGTAGCGATACTTCACACTCTTTGAATTAATCTTTAACGAAACTGTTGAAGGGATTCCTTCTAGATAACGTGTCCCTGACCAACGAACACTCCAAGCGGAACTGTTACCAATAAATTGAGAATTTTTTCCAGTCACAACAAATGCAGAAATGCTGCGCCCCAGTTGAATAAAGGAAATGCCAGATTTCCAATTTAGAGACGCAACTGGAATAGCAGCGGTGTCCTCACCCACGTCTGACATGTAAAGATTAAGCGTTGAATTTTGAGTTCCAGATTTGATTGTTGCTTGCGTAAGCATGTGACCAATGTTTACGCGAATACTCTGATTATCGTTTAATGAGAGTAACTCAGTACCACCGTAATAATAAGAAAGAATTGATTGAGCGCTTGCCCCGCTAAGAGCCATCCCGCGAGCACCGATTTGGCTTAGACCAACACCGTGCCCATACCCGGTACCTTGAAAATTAAACTCTGCCGGAATTTCGAGAGCCTGCGCGGGTGTTACTGAAAAAAGAAGTGCGAAAACTACTAAAAAAGTTTTAGAGATCCTCATCAATTGCAGAGCTCTTTCCTAGGTGCAAGAAATCCTGATACTCATCAATTATTTGATCTGGGTTGCCACGTGAGACTAATTTGCCTTTGTGTAGCCAAGCAACGTCATTACATATTTCACGAAGTGTCGCCATCGCATGACTGACAAGAATCAAGGCGCGATCTTCGCTCCTGAGTTCCTTGATTTTGTTAAAACTCTTCTCTTTAAAGTGCGCATCTCCTGTGCTGAGCGCCTCATCAACAATCAAAATATCTGGCTGAACAGTTGCAGCTACTGAAAATGCTAAACGTGCATACATTCCTGATGAATAGGTGCGCATCGGTGCATCTATGGCATCTCCAAGTTCAGAAAACTCTGCGATTTCATCAAAGTGCTCTTCTATTTCTTTGCGCGTCATTCCTGCCGCAAGTCCACCAAGGTGAACATTTGCACGACCAGACATTGCAGGATTGAAGCCCACGCCAAGTGCTAGCAAAGTGCTTACTTTTCCGAAAACTTCTATGCGTCCCTGCGTTGGCGGAATGATTCCGGCAATAGTGCGCATTAAGGATGACTTACCAGCACCATTTGTTCCAATAACTCCAAGGACTTGGCCATATGTAACATCAAGATTTACATTATCGAGTGCTTGCACAACACGTGTTTGTTTTGTGCCACGACCTAAAGATTTAACACGCGCCTTAAGCGTTGGCCTGCGATCAATTGCAGTTGTGTAAGTTAGACCAAGATTGTTAACAGAGACTGCAAGGTCACCTGTTTTATGAAGTGCGTTAGAGGCGGACAGCGAACTCACGCTCCCTCGATAAAAAGAAATATGTTCCGACAAGCAAGACTCCGAGAGCCCAACCACTGGCAGCGAGCATGCTTGCTAGCTCTGGAGTCTGAGCATGAACAATTGCTGTAGACCAAGAATCAAGTAGCGCAAAAAGTGGGTTGATGTGCTGAAGGATTCGTAGTTCTGGCTTGAGTGCTGATGCTTCGTAAAGGATTGGGGATAAATACAGCAAAGTTCTGATTAGGTACGGCAGGAAGCTTGCTATATCTCGAAAATAAACATTTATTGTTGAAATCAAAATTGCAACGCCTAAAGCAAAAACCAGAGCAATAAGAATTATCGGAATTGCCCACAACATTTCCCACCCAAATGGCAGACCCAATACCGTACGCATTATTAAGAATACGAACAGGGTTGGAATGAACTTAAAGAAAGCAATCACAGTGGCTGAAATTGGAAGCATCATTCGCGGAAAGGCTGTGTTAAGAATTAACCGCTGTCCCGCAGTAACTGATTTCACTCCTCCGCTTAAACTGTTACTAATTAAGTAAAAGAGGAAAAGACTTGCAGTGAGGTGGCCATAACGAAGTGCTCCCCCGGAGCCACCAATGATGACAATTAACAAGAAATAAACACCTGAAAGCAGAAGCGGATTAAGGATCAACCATAGTTGTCCAAAGATTGAATCAAAGTGCTGTTCACGTAATTCAGATCGAGAATACTCAGCGATAAAAGTTCTGCGCGACCAGAGTGATTTCCAATATTTGCGAAGCGGTGGCAGCCCTGCTCTAAATGGTTCGTATACCTGCAGTGGCGCGCTCACGGTGTACAGGCTACATCAGCCTTTACTTTCTTAGCCCTTGTCTGGAGCAAGAGTCTTGGGTGATGTGAGAAAACCAAGGCCCCACGACATCTGCATCGTGAATAAAACGATTGGCAAAAGTAGTTTTTCTGTTATGCCTTTTCCAGTTATAAGTGAGGCAAGAATTAAGAAGATTCCGTAAATTGCTGCAGGAATTATAAAAATTGAATTCACAACTAGAGCCATCAACAATGAAAGAGTTGTTCCCATCAATGCAAAAGGTGGCGCTAAGTAACGATAATTGATTGTGCCTTGATGTCGGCGTGATACAACTCGACGCCATCTTCCATACTCAAAATATTGTTTAGCAAGAGCTTTGACAGTAGATCGTGGACGATATGTCACGTGCAACCGTGGGTCAAAAAATATTGTGCCTCCTGCTTGGCGAAGACGATAATTTAATTCCCAATCTTGCGCCCGAATAAAGCGTTCATCGAAGCCGCCTACAGCAATAACTGCCGAACGAAGAAAAACACCTAGGTACACAGTGTCCACGTACCCAGCTTCACCACCTGTGTGAAATCTCGATGCACCGACTCCGAGAGGGCTTCTCATTGCAGCAGCAACAGTTTTTTCAAAAGCTGATTTGCCTTCTGCTCCCATAATTCCACCAACATTTACGGCGCCACTTGATTTCATTACTTCAATTGCTTGGGAAATATAATTTTTTTGTAGCTCAGAATGTGCATCAACTCTGACGATGACAGGGTTTTTTGATTTGTTTATAGCCGCATTCAAGCCTGCCGCAGTCCTGCCACTGGGATTTTCAACCAATGTAATTCGTGAATCTGATGCAGCTAGCTGCTTAGCTATTTCATCAGTTCTATCTTTCGATGGACCGAGTGCCAAAATTACTTCAAGTAAGCCTGAATAATCTTGAGCAAGAATGGAGTTAACAGCATTTGCTAAATGCAATTCTTCATTAAGGACAGGGAGCACGACGGAAACAGCGGGCAAATTGCTGCCCGGTGAGAGAGATAACTCAATTCCTGATGTCGACATAACCCCTACACGCTATCGTCCAAGTACGCTCTACCTGTGAATACTACGCGAGGAATTAAAGCACTCACTGTCTTATCAGTAAGCGTTGTACTCGTATCTGCTTTTTCTTGGTTAGCCCTAGGCCAAGTCAGCGGCTCAATTAAGAGGATTGACGTATTCGGAAATTTAGATTCACGTCCAGAGAAAACATCGAAAGCGCTGAACTACTTGCTCGTGGGATCAGATACCCGCGAAGGACTTACAAAAGAACAGATGAAAGTGCTGCGCGTTGGAAGCACAAAAACTGCTGCTGGCGGTCGATCAGACACGATGTTGCTTGTTCATATTAGTAAAGCCCGAGATAAAGCGATGATTGTTTCGCTGCCTCGAGATTCGCTGGTAACCATTCCTGCGCATCGCAGTTCTGATGGCACAAAAGATATTGGCGTAAGTAAATCAAAAATTAATGCGGCTTTTGCATGGGGCGGTGCACCGCTATTGATTGAAACTGTTGAACTTGCAACAAACTTACGCATTGATCATTACATCGAAGTTAACTTTGCCGGTTTTGCTGGAATTGTTGATGCACTCGGCGGAATTGAAGTCTGTACTAAGAAAGATATTGATGACCCTAAGAGCCACCTCGTACTTGCAGCAGGAGTTCATACACTCAACGGAATTGAATCGCTTAAGTACGTTCGAACCCGTGACTTTGATGGACTTGGTGACATCGGACGTATGCAACGTCAGCAACAATTCATGAGCTCTGTACTGAGAAAAGCTACAAGCACAGGTGTTTTGCTCAATCCAATTAAACTTGTGAATTTTTTCAATGCTGCAATCTCAACAGTCAAAACAGATTCAGGATTAAATGAATCCGACTTACTCACTTTGGCAAAGCAACTGCGTAACTTGTCTGCAAGCAAAGTTCGAACATTGACTGTGCCAATTGATAATCCAAACGCATACGCAGATGGTGTCGGATCTGTTGTCACATGGGATTCTGTTCTAGCTGGTGAACTCTTTCAAAGATTGCGAGATGATCTGCCAATTGTTGATGAAGTGACCCCATCACCTAGTGCCTCTAGCACTGCTAAAGCAGAGAAAACTATCGTCGATAAATTCAAGACACGAACCGCTGATGAAAATCCATGCGGAGAACTGAAATAGGATTACCACTATGGCACTGAAGCTCTCTGTTGTTGGTTGCGGTTATTTAGGAGCAACGCACGCTGCATGTATGTCTTCCCTAGGTTTTGAAGTTATTGGTGTTGATACAGATCCTGAAAAAATTGCTTTACTCTCGAAGGGCGAACTACCTTTTTATGAACCCGGTCTTGATTCCTTACTTGCAACCGAGATAAAGACAGGTCGTCTTACATTCACAACTGATTTTTCGGCTGTCGCAGATGCCGATGTTCATTTTATTTGCGTAGGAACACCACAGAGCAAAGATGGATTGGCGGCAGACCTTACCTACGTTAAATCAGCTGTGGCAGCGATTGCTCCGTATTTGAAGAATGGATCTTTAGTCGTTGGAAAATCAACGGTTCCGGTTGGAACTGCACAAGGATTGCGCGAGCAATTAGCACAGAGTGCGCCACAATCTGATTTAGCCTGGAATCCAGAGTTTTTGCGAGAAGGTTTCGCTGTTGAAGACACGCTAACTCCAAATCGTTTAGTTGTCGGAGTTGCCAATGATCGCGCAGAAGAAGTTCTTAAAGAGGTTTATAAGCCAATTATTGATCTAGGTACGCCATGGATTCGAGCGGATCTTCCAACGTCAGAATTAGTGAAGGTTGCTGCAAACTCCTTCCTTGCAACCAAAATTTCATTTATCAATGCGATGGCTGAAGTGTGTGAAGCAGCAGGTGGTGATGTAACTGTGCTTGCAAAGGCAATTGGTTATGACCCACGAATCGGAAACCGTTTCTTACAAGCAGGTATTGGCTTTGGGGGTGGATGTCTTCCAAAAGATATCCGTGCATTTATGGCTCGTGCAGAAGAGTTGGGCGCTAAGCAAGCTCTCGAATTTTTGCGCGAAATCGATGCCATCAACTTGCGAGCTCGTCAGCGAGTAATTGATGTGGTTCGCGCTGAACTCACTGAAGATCTCACTGCATACAAGATTGCTGTACTCGGTGCTGCATTTAAGCCTGATAGCGATGATGTTCGAGATTCTCCAGCTTTAGATATCGCCGCACAATTACAGGCAGCAGGTGCAGATGTTGTTGTTCATGATCCAAAAGCAATCGAGAATGCTCGCAAGCGTTTTCCTAAGCTTGGTTTTGCGGCGAGTGTTGAAGAGTGTGTAAAAGATTCAGACTTAATCTTGCATCTAACTGAGTGGCGTGAGTATCGCGAACTTGATCCAAAAGCACTGGCTTCACTTGTAAAGAAGAAAATTGTTATTGATGGCAGAAATGCATTAGATCGAGATAAATGGCGTTCATCTGGTTGGCAATTTCACGCGCTAGGTCGCACCGATTAATACAAAGGAAGAGATAGATCGCGTCCTTGGCTTGAAAACGTGGGCAATTTTAGGACTAAGTAATAACCCTGATCGAGCGGCTTATTCGGTTGCAGCGCTCTTAAAACAAAAGGGTCACACAATCATTCCTGTTCACCCAAAAGCAGAGAGTGTTCATGGTGAAAAAGGCTACGCAACTCTTGAAGAGATTCCAGTAAAAATTGATGTAGTTGATTTTTTCGTTAATTCAGAGCTGGTAGGCCCCCATGTCGACGTTGCTATCGCACTCGGTGCCAAAGCAATCTGGTTACAGCTTGGCGTGATTGATCAAGAATCTGTACAGCGCGCAGAAGCAGCGGGCTTAATAGCAATTATGGATCGGTGTCCTGCAATTGAGTATCGCGCTAGATAACTAGCTGGATCTTTTTTATTCTTCAATTTCACCGCTCATATAGTCAAGGGCGTGATGTATTTCAGTTTGCAAATTCTCAAGGTCATCTCCAACAACGGTGATATGACCAACTTCGCTGCCGGGGCGAACTTCATTTGCGTACATATGGAATTTGAGAGAAGGATTACGTGCCATTAAATGTAGGTACGGGCGATACATATCAGTTTTATCTTTTCCAATGATATTTCCCGTTACAACATAATCATCGAGCATCGTTGGATCACCCAGTGGAAGATCGAGAATGGCACGAATGTGTTGTTCGAATTGGCTCGTTTGCGAACCCTCGATACTCCAATTACCTGTTACGTGCGGATGTAAAACGAGATTACTTACAAATACATTCTCACCCTTCACGCACATTAGAACTGCCATGACACCAATTAGTTTTATCTCAGCAGCAATATCTAGAGCAATTTTTTGGCTCTGCTCACTCATTTCAGCACTCATTAATGGTGCAGGTGAAATAGTTACAGAAAGAACTCCATCGCTTTTTATCAACTGCGTTGGCGCCCATGAAGTGGCTTGTGCGTGTGGTGATCGCGCGACCATCACAGAAATTTCATAATCAAAATCGGTTAAATCCTTTGCTAGGAGTTCTTCCCTTGCATGCTCGAAAGTATGTGAACCGGGACGAACCCTGACCCCAGCAACTTCCAGGGCTTTAATGATGTGCAGTGGAACGAGTTCGTGCTCGAAGGTCACTACATCGCACAGTTCTGCAAATTTCTTGATGGCTTCAATATCTGAGTAATCACCAATCACGCAATGTGTTATCTGGGCGGCGCTATCTGCCTTACTTGATGCGAACGGAATTAACTTAATGCCCAACGCTGCTGCTGGTGCAACCATCATTCGCGCTAATTTGCCTGCACCAATTACGCCCACGACTGGAAATTCAGATTTCACAGTAGTTATCTTATTGGCGGCTTGGCTCACCACTGACTTAATTCAATACCCGCCACTAGTACCGTATGGGTATGGACCGTGAACTACGTACGCCTGCGGCGCTATTTCAACTCAACAAATTTGAATCAGGACGAAAAAACTAAATGCCAAAAATTGTTCTAGCTTCTCAATCAACTTCTAGACGCAGACTCTTGGAGTCTGCTGGGCTTTCCCCACAGATTATGGTGAGCAATGTTGATGAAGAAACAGATTTCTTCAATGCAATGACACCTCAAGACATGGTCATTGCATTGGCAATCACCAAAGCGCACACAATTCGTGAACAAATTGATTTTCCTGCAATCATTATTGGTTGCGACTCAACCTTTGAATTCGAAGGCGAATCACTTGGCAAACCTGGCGTTGCACATGTTGCTAAGCAGCGGGCCCAAAGAGTTCGAGGGAAATCTGGATATTTGCATACAGGCCATTGTGTGATCGATACACGCCAGGGGCGAGAGATAAGTGATCGAATAACTACGAAAGTCACTTTTGCAGACATGTCAGATGCTGAAATAGATGATTACATTAACTCCGGTGAACCTCTTCACGTAGCAGGTGGCTTTACGCTCGATGGTTTTAGCTCTCCTTTCATTCCATCTATCGAAGGTGACTACACAAACGTTGTTGGTATCTCAATGCCCTTTCTTCGTAGTGCGATGAATCAACTTGGATATAGCTGGCCAGAAGTGAAGTTAATGAAATGAAATGCGCTTTGTGACATTATTGATACATGACTAGCGACCAACTGCTCTATAGCGATCCACTGAAGGCTGCCGAACAAGCTGCGGCTGATATTGCCAAACGCACAGGCGTAATTTCTCATGACATCGCATTAGTTATGGGTTCTGGATGGGTCGATGCAGTTTCAGCACTTGGTGCGCCAGATTACGAATGCAATGCTGATGAAATTACTGGATTTCTTCCACCTGCTGTCGAAGGTCACTCCGGAAAAATTCGGTCTTACTCCATAAAAAGCGGTGACAAAGTTTTGCGTGCACTTGTATTTCTTGGCCGCACACATTTGTATGAAGGCAAAGGAATTGAACCGGTTGTTCATGGCGTCAGGACTGCAGTTAAATCTGGGTGCAAAGTAGTAATTCTTACAAATGCTTGTGGAGGTATAAATAAAGATTATTCAGTCGGTCAACCAGTTTTAATTCGCGACCACATCTCTCTTACTGCAACATCTCCCCTAATTGGAGCGCACTTTGTTGATTTGACTGATCTTTATAGCAAGCGAATCAGATCTATTGTGAAGAGTGCAGATTCATCGTTAGCAGAAGGTGTCTACGTCCATTGGCGCGGACCAACGTATGAAACTCCCGCTGAGATTCTGATGATGAGAGCAATGGGCGCTGATTTAGTCGGAATGTCCACCGTTCCAGAAGCAATTGCAGCGCACGCATTAGGTGCAGAAGTTCTTGGAATCTCCCTAGTAACAAATGCTGCTGCAGGTGTAACAGGAGAAAAACTCAATCACGAAGAAGTTATTGCCGCTGGAAAAGCTGCAGCAACTCGCATGGGAACTCTTCTCAAGGAAGTAATTCCGAAGTTACTCTAGGTTTATGGATTCAAATCTTCTCGCCGAAGTTCGTGCATGGATTGAAGATGATCCAGATCCAGTAACAGCCGCACAGTTAAAGCAACTCCTTGACGCAGAAGATGAATTAACTCTTCGTAAATTTTTCGCTGGGTTCCTGGAGTTCGGCACTGCAGGTTTGCGTAGCCCACTCGGACCTGGTCCTTCATGCATGAATCAAGCTGTTGTGGGCAAAACAGCTGCTGGCATCGTTAGATACATGAAAGAGCGTTCTCTTACATCAGTAGTGATTGGGCGCGATGCTAGATATGGATCCGATGTCTTTGAAAAAATCAGTGCTGAGATTTTTAGTGGCGCTGGCTTAAAAGTTTCAGTCTTGCCACGTCCCCTGCCAACACCAGTGCTTGCCTTTGCAGTAAATGAGTTAGGCGTTGATGTTGGGGTAATGGTTACCGCAAGCCATAATCCTGGAAGCGATAATGGTTACAAAGTTTATTTAGGTGGCACAGTCGATGGAGTTACGTACCGCGGCTCTCAAATAATCTCTCCTGCGGATAAACAAATTTCAACTCACATTAAGAGCATTAAATCACTCAAAGAAGTCCCACGAGGTTCCGGCTGGCAAGTACTTGATGAAGATATTGTCGAAAAATACGTCGAGCGAACAAAGGTCTTAGCACCGCGACCAGGTGATCTTAAAATTGTTTACACAGCGATGCACGGTGTAGGTACAAAAACTTTACAACGCGTCTTTCATCGTTCCGGTTTTCCATCGCTAATTCTTGTGCAATCTCAGGCGCAGCCGGATCCTGATTTTCCAACATTGCCATTTCCTAATCCCGAAGAGTCAGGAGCACTCGACCTGGCACTTGAAACAGCAAAAACTTTTGATGCAGATTTAGTGATTGCAAATGATCCCGACGCCGATCGTTGTTCGGTTGCAATTAAAGATCGTGATCTCGGGTGGAGAGCGCTTCGTGGAGATGAAATTGGTGCAATTCTCGGTGAAGTTATAGCAAGAAACGCACAATCTGGAACTCTGGCTAACTCAATAGTTTCATCTACAGTTCTATCTAAAATCGCCACTACACACAATTTAGACTTTGAAGAAACGCTTACTGGCTTTAAGTACATTGCCAAGATTCCTAACCTAATTTTTGGATATGAAGAAGCAATTGGATTCTGTGTTGATTCACATGCAGTAAATGATAAAGATGGAATATCTGCCGCGTTATTTCTCGCGCAAATTGCAACAGATTTAAAGAGCGAAGGAAAAACGCTTAATGATTTACTAGATGAAATTTGGAAAACTTATGGTTTTCATGCAACCGAACAGATTTCTATTCGCGTAACTGATATTTCTCTAATCTCAACTATCATGAATAAGTTACGCGCAAATCCACTCTCAGAAATTGCTGGATTTAAGGTTGTCTTAATGGATGATTTAGCAAAGCCTGCAAATTCTTTGCCCCCAACAGATGGACTTCGATTCATGCTAGAACAGAACATTCGAATTATCATCCGCCCAAGCGGTACAGAGCCAAAGATCAAGTGCTACATAGAAGTTGTTAACTCTGAAAAAACCATTGCAATATCCCTACTTGAACAATTACGCCCTTCACTGAGAGAATTACTCTCTTAATCAACTAGGGATTGGATGAGGTGCATGAAGTACTACGGCCTCATTGACGGTTCTGATTCATCATTAAAAGAGTTTCTAAATAAATTACCTGGTGTCGACGCAGTTGGTGCAGATGCTCGCGCTGCAATGCTTGCTAC
>JACCDW010429102.1_pt1 | contig 20042 bp, 25 predicted proteins | sample 7449781 | NCBI WGS metagenome assembly JACCDW01 (sample SAMN15323449, study PRJNA562643) | freshwater metagenome | isolation source: river surface water | place: USA:Blue River Watershed | collected 2017-08-18
AAGGTCCTGGGATACATGATCGTACAAGTTGCTTTGTTCTCCAGTAAAGCTGATGCCGATACTAATAAGTTCGTTTATGCTGATGATATTACAGATCCCTTAGGAAGAACAGCACAGACTGGACCCATCGCAGTTTCGATAAGTTATAATGATGAGAGCATAAATTATCCAACTCTGTTGGAATTTCCCTTGACAGTATCTGAAGATGTTTCTGAAGATATCTACGAATCACAAGAAATCACCAACACAATAACATACAATGATTTCGACGAAAACGGAAATATAGTAGAAAAAACCAGAGAGGAGACTACAACACAGAGGGTTAAAACTGGAACTAGAACAGTTACCAAATCACGAATAGATTTATCTGTTATTGATGGAGATCCTTATGGCTGGGCATACACTAAAGCAAAAGCAGCATACGAAGAAATTTTTGGAGTAGGTAATGTAACTGATTGTTAATTTATGAGCGTAGTTTCTATAGGTAGTTCTAACATAAACATGGGTAACCAGGGTGGATTAGCCGGTACCGGCCAATTATCCAATCTTTGGGGAGGTACCTCTAGTGTGAGCCTTAACAACATATGGACTGCTAAGGTCTACGCTAGGAAAAGTGGTCAATCCAACTTTGGATATTTTTCTTCCAAGAAATTTAGATGTATAAGATTAACAAGTAACGATTACGCTAAAGGGACAGTTAGCTTTACATACCCAACTACAGTAAATGGAGGTTCTGGTTCTGTCGGAGACAACTATGCATGGGACTACAGTGTTTATAGCTATGTTACAGTAACTGCTAATCAAACATATCCTTACGTTTTCCAGTACTGGGTAACGGTTTCTCCTAGCTCAGGAACGATTTTAAGTTATAGCTCATCTGTGAACCTTTACAATACTGATTGGACAACCAATTATATTGTACAAGCTTATTTTGCTTAAACCCTTATATCAGATCCTTTATTAAAAATCTAGGAAGGGTTTTTTCGTCGATGTGGCATACACCATTAGACTCGAGATCCACAAAAGAAGGATTTCCCCCGAATAAATAATTTATATCTTTAAAATACTGATTTAAGTGTTGTTGGTTCAGAGTTATCGGAGGTATATTATTGTACCTTTTTGTAAAAAAATCGTAGTTTAAATCTATCACTTCTAAAACCTCCTGATATGTTTTATTTACGTCTGTATAATTATCAGAAGCTATTATAGAGGTGTTATTTAGCTCTTTAAAATCGAGTGGATTATTAGAATATATTTTATACAATTCGGTAAAGTCGTTGATCTGTCCCTCTGTTAATTCGTGTTTGTAGCACAGATTTAATTTTTTTGGTTCTATGATACTGTTTAATTTATCCAAATCATTTACAATCAGATCGTTATCTAAATGAATAAAGGGAAATGAGATTGATGATAAAACTTTAAGCTTAGGATATGACCATAAATTGTTTCTTTTATATCTTTCCTCCGTATTGAATTCTATCCACTCATATTTCATTCCCCTCCCAATAAAATAATCTGAATCAGAATAGATCAAAGGAACTATACACTGCTCATTCAGTTTTTTTATAGAATGGCTCAAATAAATTTCTGTAACTTCTTTAAGTCTGATTGGTAAATATGTAAATACTATTTCCATTTATATTAAAGACCTTGATTTAATTTTTGTTTTGTCCGATGCTTTTATTTTAACCCTCCACATACCCATTTGAAGTTCATCATAGGTGTCAATTAATCCATATTCATCGCAAATTCCGGATATGTCAGATTCTACTAATCTGCAATAATTCCAAATTTTGTTGTAATATTCATTTATAAAAATATTTCTATCCTTACAATAATCGTGAACACATATGTAATCACCTCTTTTAATTAGTGGTGCGTAATTTATAAAATCAGTAATTTTATTACCTCCGTCGCAAAAAACAATTGTTCTTCCGTTTGATTGTATAAATGGAGCCATCGTGCTTCTTATTAATTCCTCCGAATTACTATCATGTATTATACTTTGGACATTTTTCTTAAAATCATATGGATAAAAATCTTTGGTTTCCACTGTTATAATTTTACTATATGGACATATATCGGACAAAAGGTGTGTCAATCCCCCGCATGCAGTACCTATTTCTACTATATTATCCGGTCTAACATCATTTAAAAAGTTTGGCAGCAATGTGCTTACACAGTATGATGTTTGCTCTGTAACTAAATTATTATAAATGCAATGTGACTCCACCATTATATTAATGATTTTTTTATCACAAATTCTTCTTTTAATTTGCCATCTATTATCATATCCAGTAAAGAATTTTCTTCCTCCATTTTGTGCATCAATTTATGATGTACCAAATCTGACCATTCTTTGCATAGTTGATAGTTCTCCTGGAAATTGTTAAGAAATTCGCTAACAAATTTGGCAAACATTTTTCCATTTGCTTTACATTTTTTTGAAGATTCATAAAACGGGTGAGAAGGCATCTGAAGAACCTTTTCTATTATGGTCAAAGGATACTCGTGGGTAGAGATAAAAGGAATTCCTGCCAGCATAAGTCCGATGGTTTTTTCAGAAAGATACTGGGATTTAAAATCTTTGCTGCTCCAAGACCAACTTTCACATAATACTTGCATTTTTGCTTTTGGTAAAACCCTAAAAAATACATCCATGTATCCCTTATGGTTTTCTATGTAGCTTATGTCGTCAAAGTCTTTATTTCCTATGATCGAATTTATTTTTATGTGCGGAATAATACCTGAGTTATTTAGATAGTCCTCGTTTTGTAATGCATCACTGCGTTGAAGTAATATCCTGCTATCCTTCAATTTGCTTAGCTCATTAATGATCTCAACCCTGTTTATTTTATGGTTTTTTATGCTATACATGAGATCATAATCAAAATTCAATTTATCATATATTTGTTTAAACTCATAATACCATCTAACCGACCAATTTTGATTCCATTGAAAGATGATGTTTGTAAAAGAATAATAGAAATTAGGATATTGAGATTCTATCGCATCATTCAGGAAGATATTATCAGTAACAATGTGATGGTCCTTTAATTTCCTTATGATGGATTCTATTTCTGACCATTTTTCGTCAAAGTAATTTATATCCTTTGTTTGTAGTATTTTTTCTGTTCTGAAATACGTTATTATCCATTTTTGATTAGCTGGACAATCCCTTAGTAAATCTAGAAAAGTATTTAAGACCTGCTGGGTTTCTCCCTCCATATATTTTTTATCGTGAATAATAGTTCCAATCTTAGGGTCGTTGGTTTCGTTAAAAAATGCAGTAAAGTAGTCCAGAAGATGATACCCATCTTCTTCAAATGTGATTTCTTGTTTAAAAATAACCTCAATATCGATATCTCGATATCTACATAAAACACTTCCCTCTCCATTTTCTATATTATACGATCTACCCTCTGTGTTATGAGCAATCTTATAAAATAAAGATTTTTGATAAAAATGATGGATGTATATTTTCACCTAGATTATTTTCTTTTCAAAATTATTTAGATCTCCTTTTCTTAATCTGCCAGGGTGATTCAAATCGTAAATATCTTCATAATAAGTGATAGGAATTTTTAGACTTTCTGACAGATACTGTATCTCTTTGTTCCATTTCTTAATTGATTCATATTCTGAATCATAATTAGGTGTTTTTTCCCACAGATATGGGTCTATAGATTTAAAGTCTTTTTCCTGTCCCTTATAAATTAAGTAAGCCCAACTTTCTGCGCATGCTATAAGATCCCTTCTTGAGAGAAGGATAACTTCTTCAAATTTTTTAGACAGATCAATAATCCAATCTAATCTGTCCCTTTCTTCCACGTTTTTAGGCTTGTGAAAAATTATTGTTTTGACCACCATCCTTTTAAAATCTAACGGCTCTGGAAGATTTGCTGCTGGATTAAAAACTTCAAATCCATACTGATACTTTTTCTGAACTGATAAAGATCTGCCCAATTCTGTCGACCCAGTTCTAGGTAAAGCTACTATTAAAATACTCATAACAAGGTCTTATTAACTTTAATTTTGGGATAGTCAAAATCTGTTTCAGTCATCCATATATTTAGAGCATATCTAGTTCCTTTGATAACAGGGAGTACCCCGTGGTAAGTGGAAGATCCGTTAAATGATATGCTGTCACCTAATTTTAAATCAAATAGGGATAGACCTTCCAGACTTTCAAAATGAAAGGGAGGATTTTCCATTTCGGATAGAGAAAATTGGCCGCCCTCGAATCCTTCCGACAAGACTATTACGGTTGTCAGCTCACTAGATTTATCTTTATGTAAGTTAAGATATCTCCCATCGTAATATGCTGTTAAACTGATATTAAAATTTTTTGGAACGAATGCGCTGTAATCAAACCATAGCTTAAAATCCCCATTTTTGTATTTGGAGTTTAAACTGTTGAATATTTTTTCTTTAAATGCTGGGTCATAAATTCTTCTACAATCCCAAGATTCTGTTGGCTTGTAAGAAAAAGACTCTCCGTGCTCAAGACAAAAATTAATGATCTCTTTAGCTTCGCCGGATGAACAAAAATTATTGTTTATGTTATAATTCATATTAAATATGAACTTTTTATTTTAGTCTGTTGTAGCAGATTATTATCCGAGATAAATCTATATAATTCCTCTGCTATCATTTTATATCCCAATCCGCTTGGATGTTTTCCTGCGGTTGAATTTGTCCAGTAATTTCCATCTTCCCAGACATCCTTTCTCTTTAAATTAATTAAGAAATCTGCAAATGTTTTTTCCCTATACCCCCAGTAATTTTTATTTTCTATTAATGCAGTTTTATCTACCTCAGCAACAATATCCTTTCTGATCATAGGGTCAAAAGCATCGCAAAAAACATATCTTATTCCTAGATTTTTAAGTACAAATTGCAGGTACAGAATGTAATTCTGGTTGATTATATCGTGATAGGTATCTGTGAATAGGTTAGTAATGTAATAGTCCCTAAAATCCTTTTCTATCCTTCCATAATCAGGATTTGGATTATTTCCTCCGTCGAAAATATATTTGTACAAATGCTTTTTGCTTTTGTATCTTTCGCCCCAGATAGAAAAGCTATGATCCCCAGGAAAAAATGGTAGAGAATCTCTTAGAGATGAAGACCACATCACCACAACGAGATCCTCTTGTTTGATAAGATTGTTTTTTAGTTTGTAGCAAAGGGCATTAAATATTGCATTATTAGAGAAAGCTCCTACTCCGTCATTTTGAAAATCACATCCAAGTAATTCCGATAGTTGCTTAGGCCAGCAATATTTGTGTCTTATGACAGTTCTTTCCTCTGGTATCTCGGTAGTTTTTTCTTCCTCTGAATTTCCGCCTACTCCTTCTGTCCAGCTATCGCCGTAAGCGAATAATTTCATAGGATTATCCCAGATGCTTATTTTTTATAGCAGTAACAACTGCCTGGAATGCTGTTGCCATTTTTGTTTTCAAATCTGCTGAGACAGGAGCAATAATTGATTTGATGGTCTGAGCCGGTCTTTCGATTCTTTCTTTCTTTGCCATTGTATTTTTTAATTATTTTTTAAAGTTTTGGTACAGGTTGATCTTGACATGAAGGACAGTACCAACTGTTACACCAGTGACCGCAATAGTTCCAAGGACACCAGCAGCTATTGTGCATTACCCCAAAATCTCCATCTCCAAAATCGACCAAGAATAGATCGGAAGGTTCAAAATCTAAGCTGTAAATAGTTTTTTGAGCGTGCTCCATTTCTAAACCAGTAATAGCAATCGTAGTTAAAGATGCTGTAGTGGAATCGGTTACAACTAATTTATCCCCGATGTACATTTTATTTACTCTTTCAAATCTTGTTGCAGTCGAATCCTTCTCCTCAATAAAATATGTCGCAGATGGTGCATCTGTCCAGGATCTTCCGTCTGCTAGGGTTATTCTTATGTAGATTGTATCAACCTGGGAAGAAACCATTCCCTGTAAAGCAGTCTGGGTTTGAACTAATGTTTCATTGGCTCTTTCCATTGTGCTGTCCCATCCAAAGGTTTCTATTTTTTCCTCCTCGAATTTTGCTGCGTGATTATCATTAAAATCAACATAATCGATAGAACGAACATAATCCCCCAATTGAATGGTGTCAATATCTGTCAGTGTTCCATCATAGCTTAAAATCACGCTGTCGTCGTCAGTGTGATAATCATTTCTAGCGAAAGTTCCTATTTCCTTCGTTATGTACTTGTATCTAGTTTTCTGATTTAGCTTGTTAGTCCCTGGTAATACCTCATCATCAGCAAACGTAAGAGGAATGATAGTGGATTGTGTATATCCACCCATATTAATGACATCCAAATTCGAGCCGTATATAATGTCTATACTTCTTATTATTGAATATCTTCCCTCCACTAAATTATCCTCGGAGAAAATGAATTCCTGAACTAGATGATTCTGATCCGCTGAATTTTTAAGGTCTTGTAGTTCAGTTGAATTTGATATTCTATATAATGCAGGATAATCCAAAACATTATAATTAGGTCTTCTAGCTTTTATTAATGTGTTAGGCTTTGTGGTTCTTTCATACTCTACTGAGCCCAAAGAGTCTAAATTTAGATTGTCTGAAGCAAAATAAGTTCCTGGGATATATGGAGATTCGCTCATTAGCGAGAAAAACTCAAATTTGTCTGCACAGTATGTTTCATCGACTAAAGCTGTAGTATCAAATGCTTGTCTCAGAATGAATTTATAAGGCTGATCCTCTATATAAGGAACTGTCACAGATCCAACAGGTACAGGATATTCTGCGAATGAAATATTATTCTCTAAGCATTTTTCCTCCAGAATTTTTTTAAATCTATATTGCTCAGTGAGAGGCTTATAAGCATCCCCTTCTGTCCAGATAAAATGGAATTCGGTGATGTTGTTATTATTTAATACGTCAAATAATTGAGTATAGTCTAATAAATCTGCGCCCTGATTATAAATCGTGGTGTTGGTGTTTATTTCCAAAAATTTAACAGAATCTCCAGTTTGTAGTAAATCGCTGCCAATTATTGTTGCTTTCATAGTTTTTTCTTTATAATATATATACCTTAAATTATAGTGTTGGTATTTTTTCTTGGAGAGGGGTCCATATATTGGGAATCAACCTCCGCCCAGTACTCTCTCGTACACGGATTATAATGTTTAGAGAAGATTTTTTTATTTATTGGACATCCACAATCGTTACAGTAAGCTGACCATTTAACCCCTTTTAATACTTCCCTTCTCTGATCGCATCCTAGACATACATTAAGTCTTTTTTGTGCTAATTCCTCCTGTTGCTGATTAGGTTTAAACGAAGCCTTCCAAGCTTCAAATATTTCTTTGTAATCGATCATATCAGGGTCTTATTATTCTTTGGAAAGTCATAATAATCATATATTTTTTCATACCTTTCCCTAAAATTATCATCCAGAACTATTTTACAGTCCATGTGTTTACTCGAATTTACCGGATGCAATTGGAAGGGCTTCTCTATCTTGTCAGAAACCCAGTCCTCCAATTTTTCTAGCTCTTCGAAATCAAACCAAATTATATTGGTGTCGTTGTTTGTCCAAAAAGAAATTGGCGTCAATAATATATCTATCATATTAACCACATATCCCTTTTTGTCCCTCTTAAAATATTCTTCCTCTGATTTTCTGAATTTTGATGTTACCGATACGTCTACCCTTTCTTCCAATAGTCCCATGTCGATCAAGTAATCACAGATGATATTCCATCTTTGTTTTTTGTTTGTAATATCATCTTTAGTAAAAAAGAATAGCTCATCAAGGGATAATTTAGAAAATGCATCATAGAATCTAATAAATCCGAGTCTTTTAAAATCGAATAAAATGTGTTTATATAAGGAATAGAATCTTTCGTGTCTCTGTCTTCTTACTGAAATCACAGGATAATCGTTTCCAAACTTGGATTGTAATTCTACGATCGATTCATGACCATGATAGATGTAATCCATCAACTTTAACTTGTCTACTGATTTAAAATCAATATCTGCATTCGATTTCTCCCATTCCCCATTATATGTTTGGACGTCTATTCCATTAACCAAACAGGAATAATGAAATGATGTCGATGCGCATCTGGGTAAACTTAAATAGAAAAATTTATTATCTACTAGCATTATAATAATGTTTTTTTAATTTCCTTAGAAGGCCACACATTTATGGAATATCTAAGACCGCTTATTACAGTATCAACAGCATGATGAATATTCGAGTCAAAAACAAAAATACTCCCAGCTTTTTTCTTGACAGAATACTCTGTATCATTTACCATGTATTTCACATTTCCCCCTTCGTAATCATCATTCAGTTGAATAATGTAAGTTATGGTTGCTCCGTTTATTATCTCATGAGCGTCTGGGTGCCAATCTAAAAAATCCCCAGACCCGTATTGATTGAAAGAATATCCGGGAATACCCACATAAGAGATACCTTTGAATGGATTTAATTTATTGGATAGACCTATTATTCTATCTGATATGTCCTTGATTAATGACATACTAGAAATCTCTTTGCTAAAATATCCACCCATTCTTTTATTGCCATCATAATTAAGATTTTCACCAATTAATTCACCGTTTACAATCAGTGATGATTTCATTCTAATTAAATCCATGGAGCATCCTAAATCTATCAGAGACTGGCATTCATCCTTGGTTAAAAAATCCTCTATGTATTTTACAAACATACTATATTAATGATTTTTCTTTCTTAATTAATTCAAATCCAACATTGCCTGCCATAACTATTCTATCTACAGTGGAATTTGGTGCATTGTTAGGAGAGTGGGGCATATCAGCTTCCATAATGATTAAATCATCTTCCTCCGGTCTGATCCAATATTCTTTCTTATTTGAACCTCTAAAATATAAAACGCCATCATCCCCATTCATAATGTCAGGCATTTGTATGTAATAAACATAGGTATAATTGGGAATAAATGATTTCATTTCCTTATTAATTTCTGTATGCACATGAAATTTATCAACCCCTTTAATCTCATTGTGTTTAAATTGTAATTGAACTGGGTCTTTTGATCTTACAACATTCACCCATGCATCAGTATTAATCTTGTTATAAGGTAATTCTTTTTCGTGGTAGATTTCTTTGCAAAGGTCAACTCCAATTTGAATAACCTCGTCTAATTTTATTTCAATATTAAAATTTCCAATAAAATCTAAATCGTTATTCCACTCCTTCTTATACCCGAATCCATCCGTTTTAACATCAGGATTCGCTTCTATAATAGAATAAGCTTCTTCCAGGTAAACAGATTTATTATCAGATTTATTCAACTTGGTTTTCCAGATAAATGTTGTCTCGTCAAAATATAGCTTTTCCATTACAATATTATTTAAGTTAACCCTCATATCAAATTTTGTTTTGATGGATCAGTTTTAATAATAGAAATCCAATTAACCAATGAATATCTAATTCCCTCCTCTACTGGGGTTACCCTGTGACGTAAATTAGAGTTGAACATGTATAGATTACCAATTTTGTGTGTAATGGGTATTAAATTTCCTTTAGAATTTTTAATTTCTAGAATACCTCCTAGATAATTATCATTCAGCTGGATAACCGTTGACACAAAACGATCGCTGCATATTACAGAATCCCTGTCGGTGTGCCATCCATAATATTCCCCTTCTTTATATTCAGTAAATTGAAAGGGTCCTAAACCCGTTACTTCCATCCCTCCAAAATTAAAGTGAGATCTTAGCGCACTTTTCAATCTCTCATTTATTTCTCCCAGATCCTGTATCCAGGCAACGGAGGATTTTCTTGCCTTGTAATTTCCGTTAGCAACTCCAGCAGTAGATAAAACCAATTCTTCTTTACATTTATTTAAAATAGAACGACATTCGTCCAATGATAAAAAATCTTCAACAATATTGATTTCATCGTTTATCATTCTTTAAACCATATTTTATCCATCTGTACCAGATTCTTTCATGAATATAGTACTGGATGGGTTTATACACAAGTTCAGCAACACCAAATGCTGCACCGACTTTCACTGATCCACTTACCCACCACATAATCAAAAATCCTATTGCAGTGCTTAGTATTCGGTAGCTAATAGTTTTGGCAATGTGTCTTTTTCTTTGGACCATCATTTTATCCCTTATTTTCGTCGTAGGTTACTGTACCGTCTGGTTTCATGTGACCCGTTCTGATAGCAGTTCCGCTGATAGCTGCAACATCTGCTGGGGGTTCATGATAGATCACATCATATCCCACTCCCCTGCCGTAGTTTACTGATTCAATATCAGGAATGACCGAAATGAATAATCTACCTTCCTGAATCAGATCAAGAAGTTCGATCTTTAATTCTTCAAATACCTGAGATGCGCTTTTAGGGTTATTTTCATCCTTGGGAACGTCCCTGATTGCCAGCCATACGTTTTTCCCTTTGTCCAATTGCTGGTCGATTAACCATCTGTGGCCTTTGTGCCAATTTTGCCATCTTCCGATGTAGAGTGCGTATTTTTTCATATTATTATACTCCTATTAATGATTTAAGATTTTCGAATGATTCATCGATGGTATCACCATTTTCAAACATCAAAAAGTTTTTCAGTGGGAATTCAAAATCACTAGCATGAAATTTCTCTTTCCCGGCATAATGACTCCTTTTAAAGAGCACCTCTATAACGTCGTTATTCGCTTTTAAATCCTCCCTAATTGCACGATAAGGACAAACCATACTTATTACCACATTGTAATTTTTTTGGCTCATAAAACGAGCTATAGTAAAGGATTTTTCGATGTTGCGAATCCTTCCAGAATAGGAATAATCGGTGTTAGGGAAAATCTCTCTCAGGTCGTCTCCGTCGATCCAGATTGTTTCTTTCTTCCCGAGGTGGTTAACTAATCTGTTTGCCATTTCGGTTTTACCTGTTCCTGGCTGGCCTATAAGTAAGTAAATCATACTAAATTTTAGTACGAAATTGGATAAGTTTTCGAGGTTTTTTAAATTTACCTAGTGGTTGTAAGTAAAGGGATCTCTTTTTTTGAGCTCCTCTATCTTTTTTAAAAATTCTTTCTTTCTCTTTCTTTTATCGAAATATTCTTTTATCCAGCTGATTAATTTTCTCATCTAATTACTGCTTATATCTACTATATATTTTAAGTTTTCTGGACCAATTCACAAAAGATACATATAAAGAATATGGTACCAAAAAAAGATTCTAAAGTAACCAAAGGGATGATATTTGCTGGGTGTTCCTATGTATGGGGACAGGGTCTCTATTACTACAGTAATATGGAAACCCTAGTTAATGCAGAAAGTGCCTGGGGATATAACCCAATGATCGTAAAGGAGGCACATCACAAATTCAAAGAATTAGTAAGATATCCCAGAATTGTTGCAAAGCATTTTAATAAATTTGAACTGGTGCACCCTAAGAACGGAGGGGCAAATGATCAGATAACCAATTATTGGAGTAACTGTTTTAAAAACAGAGAGAAGGGCTCAGAGGTTAGAGCATTCCATCCAGGGGAATATGACCCGGTTGAATTTATAGAATATGAAGATGTCTCCCATGTAATATTTCAATTAACTCACTGGATGAGAGATCACTTTCAATATGAATACGAAGGAGAGATCATAGATTTCCCTGTTCAGTGGTCCTGGGATAATAGCAGGGATCGTCCATATAACGACATGCTATTGAGTTATTTAGAGAAGAATAACACAAATTTTACTGCTTTAAATGAAAAGCTGATCTCTAAAAGTCTGGATAACGTCAAGACCTTTCTTATGGAATGCGAGGAAAGGGGGATCAAGACTTACATTTTAACATACGCTGATGAATTTTTAGAAAGGTTGAGAGAAGATAAATGGTTATTCGAAAGATGGGTAACAATCGATTATGAAGGAAAGAGATATGAATGCATTGACTATCTTCTTAAAGAACATCAGGATCTGACTATCTTCCAAGATTATGAGATGTTTGATGTGCCGCCTAACGATAGTCATCCATCTTTAAAGTGCCACAAGATCATAGCTCAGAACATAATAAATTTTATAGAAAATAACGAAAAAAATGGCTAATATCTTACTTCTTGGCGACACCTGGGCAATTTCCCCCTGGCACACATGGATGAACGGAAACACAATGGCAGGGGATTGGTTCGAATACCAATTCATGAAAAAGGGTCACCCAACTTTTAATAAAGGCTGGGGCGGCAATCAGAATCATGCCCAATTGAAACAAGCGGAGGTCTTTTTGAACGCTACTAAAGGAACCCCATGCGAAGCAGATCTTGTTATCTGGTTTCATAGCGAGCTTGTAAGAGATTTTTTATCTGGGGAATGGGGTGTAAAGGAACAAAATGAAATAATCGAGCAGGTGGGATATGATGGAGCTTTAGATCTGAAGGCAGAGGAAATTTACGGAACAGTAACAAGATTAAAGGGGGAATTCCCTGCTACTAAATGGGCGATTATAGGGGGTCATGCACCTATTAGAGGAACAAGATCCCACCTGCTAGACTGGGCAGAATTTAGAATTGATAATTGGAGACAAGAGATAGCCGGACAGGAGTGCCCAGAAAGTCACGCTTTTGAATGGTTAGAAAGATGGAAAGGTAGCCTTTGGGACTGGTCCGCAATAGGCGAAGATATTATACAGAGGGAATTAAAGATCAGAGAAAAAATTCTAGCTGCAACCCAAAACGAAGATCTTTTTTATGACAAGTCACATCCAGGGCTTGGACCTTTCAAGGATCTATCCTCTAGAATTATAGATCATTTTAAATTATAAAAATTGATGATACCTAAGCAAGGAGCAAAACCCCATAAAGGAATGATTTTCGCAGGATGTTCGTTTACCTGGGGACAAGGCCTTTATTATTATAGTAATCTTCCAAGTCTCAAGGAACCACCACCAGATGCTTATGATTCGAAGCTAGTGAGTTATCCTCACATAAAGTTTATGGAATCTGTTCGATACCCAAGAATTGTTGCTGATCATTTCGATTCTTTTGAATTCGTTTATCCAGGAAATGGTGGATCGAACGAGGGTGCTATCGATTGGTGGATGCACTGCTTTACAAAAGAATTTCCTGGACATGTTTTAAATGGATATAAAGTGCCACCGATAGATCCAAAAGAAATTTCCTATGTCATTTTCCAATTAACACAATGGCAAAGAGATCATTTTCTTCTTCAAAGTGAGACTGATACGTACGATATTGCTTTCCATCAAATTTCTGAACCTGCTTATGCAGATCATTTTTTAGAATGGATGGAGAGAAAGGGATTTGAGCTTGACGTGTGGATAGAGGACTATAAGCAGAAGAGTATAGATCGTATTAAAAAATTTCTATTGTATTGTGAAGGAATGGGAATGAAAACACTTCTTTTTACTTGGCCCAATGAATATGTTGAATTTATAAATAAAGATCCGTTTTTATCAGAAAGATTTTTAAAGATGGAATATAAAGGAAGTTTGTATGATAGTATTTCAGATTTAATGTCTCCTGGAGCTATGCACAATAAATCATATAATCCTGAACTAACTATAAAATGGGACGAAGAAAGCTTTTTGATTACACCGAAGGATCATCATCCTTCACTTAAGTGCCATCAGGTAATTGCTGACAACATTATAAAAAGGATCGAAAGAGATAAATTAAGATGAGCCAAAAAGTAAATTTCGTTTATGATGACTGGGACGAAGGAAGTTCTAGTCCTAACCCAAACGGACAAAAATGGTTTCCAGAGGATGATGCTTGGTGCACTGCAGCAGTTCCAATGGAAGCATTGAAATTTTATAATTATAAAGAATTCAGAATAGAGGACGTTGAAAAATATCCATCTGAAAATTTTTTCTATCTTGTTTGGCATAGACATTCTTTATACAATAGATTTTTTTCCCTCGGTAAAATTCCAATCGGTTTGGACATCATAGGAATGATAAAAAAACACAAAAACCTTTATCTTCTTTTAATAAATGAGCAGGAGTTTGAGAGGTTTGAATGCTTAAAGGCAGCAGAGGATGTTTTTCGAAAATATGATTTTGATCCGAAGAAAGTTTTCTTGGTAAACAATAATGCTAGAAATGCAGAATACAAGGAGGAATTTGGGATAAATCTGAATGTTCACGGGACACGGGCGGAGCCACTTTCTCTCACAAAAATTCCCAAGATAAATTTTATAGAGGATAAGAAAGGTCCGTTCTTCATGTCACATAATCATTCTCTCAGAGAACACAGATTGGGTCTTATTTGTCTTCTTAAAAAATATGGAATAATAGAGAATTTTGATTGGTCATATCTTAGACTCTGGACATTAAAAGATTCTGATCCGATGGCAATATTCGGGAGAATGTTTAATAAAACGGATCTTGAATTTCTTAAAGATGAGATTGATTTTTTGATTAATCACGATACCAAAAAAAGCGAATATGAATCTCACTTTACTTGGCTTGATGATAAAATAGACGGAAGTCCTTCCTGGTGGAAAACTTACAACCCAGCTCAATATGAACAGACATACTTCAATGTGACGACTGAGACCCTTTTCACTATGAAGGATGTTCATATAACGGAAAAGACCTTTAAGCCTTTCATACATCTTCAATTTCCGATGATATTAGCTTCACAGCATCATTTAAAATTTGTCAGGAAGTTTTATGGCTACGATTTCTTTGATGATGTTATAGACCACAGCTATGATGATATTAAAGACGATAGAGATAGGCTTTTTAAATTCGTCGAAGAAATAAAAAGAATAAACGACAATAAGGATTTCTTCATAGACTTCTATAAAAAGAACAAGGAAAGGTTTATTGCTAATCAAGAAAAAGTTTACGCAACAACAAATCATTACGACGATAAATTCTTCAATTTTCTAATTAAATTCAATCGCCCAGAAAAGACCCTAAATTTAGTTTATGATAATTGGGATTCTGTTCACAATAAACCAATTGAAGAAAATTCTAAGAATGTGTTTAACACAGATTTTCACATGATATTGGATAGCGTTGTTAAATCTCTACAATTTGATGAATATCTAATTAAAAGATTTCGAATAGAGGACGTCGAAAAATATCCAGATGAGAAATTTTTCTATTTCTTAACCACTATTCCAGGAAAGATTTCAGAAAACCTCAAAGAGGGGAAAAGTCCAATTGCAAAAAAAGCAATAGATTTTTGGAGAAAATGCGAGAATCTTAACATCATGATGATGAATGAGCAGGAATCAGAGAATATTGATATCCTAAATCATCTTGATAAATGGACAAAGGATTTAGGATTAAATCAAAAACAACTTTGGGTTTCCAACAATAACACAAAGTTGCAAGAGCACAAGGAGAGAATAGGAACAGATATAAATGTTCATTCGACAGTAAGACTTCCCAATTTTACAGCTGCTGCTTTTTTACATTCTGCCGGTAAGCTTGATTTTAAAACTGAAAAGGATGGAGGATTTTTCATGTGTCAAAACAGAAGAGCCAGACCTCATAGATATGCCTTACTTTGTATTCTTAGAAAGATGGGAATTATAGAGGATGTTGATTGGTCCTTGGTTCAAGGATGGCAATTCACTAATGATCCGAATGGATGGATTTCACAGGTATTAAACCCTAATGATATTGATGAAATGCAGGATCAGATTAATTACTTTGGATCTATAGAACAGAAGAAGTGTAGGTATGAAGAAAAGTATACTTGGTTTGACGACAGGAGCAATACAGATAATGTCCCTTGGAATAAAACTTATGATAAGGATCAACTAGAAAATTCTTATGTAAACCTGACAACAGAAACGGAATTTCAAACTGACCATATCCATATCTCCGAAAAATCATTTAAATCGTTCTATGCCTTGCAATTTCCTATGATATTGGCATCTCCTTTCCACATCAAAGAGATCAAGAAAAAATATGATTTTGATTTTTTTGATGATGTTATAGATCATAGCTATGACGAGGAGACTAATCACAGAGAAAGACTTTTTAAGTTTGCAAAGGAAGTTAAAAGAATAAACGACAATAAAGAATTTTTCATTGAATTTTATAAAAATAATCAAGAAAGATTTTTAGAGAATAATAGAAGAGTTATTGCTTTGGTTGATGATAAGACCGATGAAAAATTTTTAAAAAAATTAGCAGGAATAATATGAAGGTAGCATTAATAACAGGATGTAGTGGATTAGTTGGAACATATCTAGCCAAAAAATGTGTTGAAGAGGGATATAAAACCATCGGTGTAGATATAAAGTATTCAGAATTTTTACCAGATTCTGAAAATTTTACTTTCGAGCATAGAAATTTATTAAAGGATGGCGAGATACACAGTCTCTTTAGTGATTATAAATTCGATGTGGTTTTTAATTGTTTTGGAATAAAAGGATCTCCTCTAAGAGCCAAAAATCAGCCCGTTGATTTTTTATATCCATCATTCAAAATAAACACTGAAATTATAAATCAGTGCGCAATGCTTAATATCTGGTTGGTCTTTGTTAGTTCCGTTGGTGTATATTCACCAGCTGAAAAATTTGTAGAGGAAGATGTCTGGAAAACTTTACCGGGCGAAGCAGATTGGTTTCCTTCTTGGTCTAAGAGAATGGGCGAGATATTGATTGAAGCTTATTCGAAGCAATACGATTATAAAAGATGGACTATAATTAGGCCTGCAAACATTTTTGGGGAGTATGACGATTTTAGCGGCAATGGAACTTTGATCTCTAGTATAGTCAAGAAAGTTTACGAGGCAGAAACTGAAATAGAAGCATGGGGAGATGGAAGTCCTATTAGGGATTTTGTTTTCGGAGACGATGTTGCTGAAGCTTTGATTGATTCCTATAGGAGAGAGATAAATGATATCTTAAATTTTGGTTCGGGAATTGAGATCTCTATTAAAATGATAATAGAGGAAATCATCAGAGCGAGTGGAAAAGATCTAAAAATTTCATGGGATTCATCAAAACCCAATGGAGATCTTCGTAGACAGATGGACACAAAAAAACAGGATAGATATAGCATAAATCCGAAAACATCCATTTCGGAAGCAATAAAAAAAGTATATGATCACTATTCAAGAAGCAATAAATAAAAACCTAGAAGAGGGTTGCTTTGTTGGAGATCTTAAAGATTTTCTTTCCGAGGAGGATTTCCAAACCCTTAAAGATTATAAGGACGAGGCTAAAAGCATTTTACTTGCTGACGTCGAAAAATATTTCATATGTAGGTATAACTACCAGCCTCCTAACGGAGAACCACAAACATATCCCGATAAAATCTCCATATCAGAGGAAAAGGAAAGAGATGCTTACACGGAAGGAGAAAATTTATTAGTTTGGCAAAAATGGTATGAATCTAGTTTTCCTCCCGGAGTTGAACTTACAAATGTACCTTCTGAAATTACTAAAAAAATAATCAAAAAATTCTACCCGGAACACGAATCCCAGCTAGATGATCATAGAATATCCAAAGGAAATTTATCGCTCTTCAAGGAGGGTCATTTTATTTGTAAACACAATGATGGAAGAAACGAGGGAAGAATATGTGTCATTTTAGTTTATCTGAACGAGGAGGAAGAATACTCGAATAATGGGGGAGAATTGGTAATAGAAAATAACCATTCGGAAGAATTTGAGATTAAGCCCATCTTTGGAAAATTTTGCATCATGGACTTCACAAAAAATAATATCCCACATTCAGTGAACGAAGTTAAAAATGATTTTAATAGATTAACTTACATAAATTTTATAACATTACCTAAAGAAAAAAACAATTTAATTTAATGGACAAAAACATCAAGATACTGATCACAGGGGGATCTGGTTTAGTTGGACAGAATCTAACTAACAGATTACATAGAAAGGGCTACAGAAATTTAAGAATAAACCTTCATAAAAGAGGGGTAAGAAACCCAATCGAAGGAATCGAATATACTCATTTCGATCTAAAAGAACATCAAGGATGCTTAGATGCAACAAAAGATGTCGATGTTGTAATTCACGCAGCAGCTTCGACGTCGAATGCTGTAGATACCGTTGTTGATCCTCTAGCTCATGTTACACCAAACGTAGCTATGAATAACTTCTTGATCGATGCAGCATGGAGAAATAAAGTTCAACATTACATTTTCATTTCTTCTAATACTGTTTATCCTCCAAAGGGAGACACTCCTGTTGTTGAAACTGATTTTCTATTTGATGAACCATATCCTGTTTATTTTCCTGTAGGCTGGATGAAAAGGTATGCAGAGGTTCAATGTGAACTTTATGCTAAATACCTTCCAACGAAAATGAAATGCACTGTTATCAGACCTGCTAATCTTTTTGGCCCTCATGATAAATACGATTTTAATAAATGTCATGTTACCCCTGCAACTATCCGTAAGGTAGCAGACAGAATGGATCCTATTCCTATCTGGGGAGATGGAAGCGAATTAAGAGATCTTCTGTACATTGAGGATTTTGTTGAAGCATTACAAACTGTAATTGAGAAAGAGTCGGAGATGTTTAACGTTTATAATGTTGGTTCTAATAAGGTTTATTCAGTACTCGAAGTTTTAGAAATCATGAAGGGTATTGCAGAGCATAAAGCTCCGACAGAATTTATTTCGGGAAAGCCATCAATGATTCCTACTAGAAAAATAGATTCAAACAAAATAAAGGATAACCTAGGATGGGAGGCAAAAACAACCCTCGAGGAAGGTTTAGAAAAAGCATATTTCTGGTATTTAGAAAATAAAAAAGAATTTAATTAAAATGAAGGGATTAATTTTTGCTGGATGCTCTTTTACTTGGGGACAAGGATTGTATTACTATTCAGGGATGGAAACTTTAAAGTATCCTGCTCCAGATTCCTATGATTCAAAACTGGTAACTGCTGCTCATAAAAAACACATGGCAACGCTGAGATATCCGAGATTGGTAGCAAACCATTTTAATACATGGGAGGTTGTTTCTAATCAGAACGGTGGATCAGAGGAGACATCTATCAATTTTATTAATGCTGCTTTTGGTTTAATAAATGGTTATGGTCATTTAATTGAGGAAAAGTTCGATTTCAGCGAGGTCGACTATGTTGTTATACAAACATCCCAGCCAAATAGAAATGGATTCTATTACAATTATAAAGGAAAAGATAACCACTTTTTAATTTTCGATCAAGAAAGTAAAATGAATTTTTACGAGTGGATTATTGAGGAGAGAAAAATTTCGATCGATCAATGGAGAGAAGAACACATTAAGGATTATTTCGAAAAAATAAGATCCTTAATGAATATGCTAGAAAGCAAAGGAATTAAAACAAGAATACTTTGTTGGGAGAATGACTATCTCGAATTAATTAAGAACGATCTTTTCATGTACAACAGATACATCGATTTTGAATATAGGGGTTCAACTTTTTCCTCTATCAGGGACCTAATGAGTGGACATCCACATCTTACAATTAATTCAGATTACGATCATTTTCAAGATCCTCCGAAAGATCACCATCCATCTAAAGAATGTCACGATGTTATAGCAAAAAACGTGATTAGATTCATCGAGAAGGACTTGGAAAATCAGAAAGAATTTGTGGTAAAAGAGGAAGACTTTAAATTAGATCCACAGACTTCCGTACCTACCCCTAAAAGACTTATCTAATTAAATTATTTTTACTTCTTCTTTAGGAAATGGATATGTTCCAGTTTCAAAGTGGGTAATTCTACCATCCGTCATACTAGCAACAGGAATTGATTGGTCTATTTTTATGCTATCATACCAATCTGCCAGTTCTGGGAATGTGCTTTTGAAATTTTTCTTTCTTCTGCTGTCATACTGGACATAAAAACTCTTAAAGTCGTGATGTAGAATGGACTTATCGTCTTCCGTTGTATTGTGTCCTTTTTCTACAACTTGGATATAATCAAGCAATCTTTGGAATTGAGCATATTCACCAATGCTAAAAAGATCCGGTGTCATTTTTTCCTGGAACCATTTGGTTAACTTAGCGTGTAAATCTTTCTTGAATTCATCAGGAAGGGCTAAAGGTGACATGA
>JACCDW010151751.1_pt1 | contig 20041 bp, 14 predicted proteins | sample 7449781 | NCBI WGS metagenome assembly JACCDW01 (sample SAMN15323449, study PRJNA562643) | freshwater metagenome | isolation source: river surface water | place: USA:Blue River Watershed | collected 2017-08-18
GCATTGATGGGGCACCAGTCGCTATGGGCTATTTCATGCAAAGATAATGGAGAAAAATAATTATGGCAACAGGAAGATTGGGTGCTGTGGCACTAGTAACAGACAATACAAATAACCTTGTATATACGTCGCCTACAGGATTTTATTCTGTTTTTAATGTTAGCATTTGTAATACAACTACAAGTGCAGTTACAATCAGAATGGCGATTAGTACTAGTAGTACGGCAGGAGGTGTCGCAGCCTCAGAATATATTGAATATGATACCGCATTACCAGCTAAAGGAGTGTTTGAAAGAACTGGTTTAATTACTAGTGCATTAAGTGCTCCTTATGTATGGGTACAAGCTAGCACAGCCAGCGGAGTAAACGTTATGGTTTACGGTATCGAAACTAGCATAACCTAATTAAAAATTAGGATCTAATTTGAAGAGAACATATTATGGCACGATATAATACCACGGTAGGTTTTGCACTAAGTACAGGAGCAGTAACTATCAGTAGTCCAGATACAGGACGACTAGTAACATTGACTGGTACTGCTCCCTATACAGTTACCTTACCTAGACCTACTTTGTTTGTTGGTACACCTCAAACATTTTTTAATGCTGCAGGAGGTACGGTAACATTTAGTACACCTAGTGGTGTTTTTCAAGGTCCAGGTGCATCAGCAACAAGTACTCAAACTGTTCCTAATGGCGCAACGATTACATTTATACCTAATGGAACTAATTATTTAATTACTAGTTCCTTAAACATGTTTGTTGATACAGTTACTACAAATAGTAATTCGTTCGATCTACTTAATACCACTGCACAAACTGTTAATGCATTTGGTGCTGCAAGTTCTGTAAACGTTGGCGCAAATACAGGAACATTAACCTTAAACAATCCTACCATAGCAAGTCCTGCAACTACACTTACACTGTTTAATACAACACAAACAACTGTAAATGCATTTCAAGCGGCAGAAACTATTACTTTAGGAAGTGATAGTGCAGCAGCAACAGTTATTATTAGAAGTTCTAAAAACGCAACAAGCACTACATCGGCGGCATTAGTAGTTCAAGGAGGTATATCAACTTCAGGTCCTATCTTTTGTTCAGGAATTACAGCAGGTGGTAGTCAGTTAACTACCGTTGGTAAAGCGATTGCGATGGCGCTAGTTTTTGGTGGATAAATACGTAAAATAAAAGGAATTTAAAAATGGCAGCTCCAAATATTATTAGTGTTGGACTGATTGCCGGCGGAACAGCTAGCCGAGCAGTTACAACATCTTCGGCAGCATTAATGTCAAATGCTGCAGCTTCAAATCAAGTATGGAAAGTCAATATGGTAATGGTAGCTAATATCTCCGGTAACCCAGCAGATATTACCTTAAATTTAGTAAGATCAGTTACCACAGGAACTTTACCTACCAGTACAGCAGGAACTTATGCAATAGCATTTCAAGTTACTGTCCCTGAAAAATCAACAATGGTGTTATTAGGTAAAGATACAGCAATGTATTTGCAAGAAGGAGATTCTTTACAAGTAATTGCTAGTGCAGATAGCTCATTGACTGCAACAGGATCATACGAAATTATTACACAAGCCACATCTATCTAATTAAAACATGAGAACACGCAGAAATTCTGGCATTATTGGTAGAGAGAAAAAGATAAAGTCACACGATCAGAATGGCATTTATACTCTTGACGATCCAGCATATTTAAAACAAAATTCAATCTTAACACATGAAGCATCTGTAAGAGGTTTACCACAAGAAACTTGGTCCGAATATAGTGGCGACTACGATCCTTATCTAAGTGAAGTAAGAATTCATTTTAGAGATAGTGAGTTCTCGAATACAATGTTGAAAGATCAATCTAGCGGTAACTGGGAGTCATGGATGACCGGTGATCAGTATTACAGAAACCCAGTTGCTACAAACTTTGGTCCTAGATACAGAGATTGGTGTACAAATTTTTGGCAAGATTCTTATTATGATGTAAACGATTATGCTCAAATAAGATTCGGAACAAATAATTTTACCATTGAATTTTGGATTAAACGCTGTGTTCAAGACGGTGTTGTTCATTATGTTATGGGAAAAGGTGGTAATGCAGGAGTAACTGCAGGAACCGGATGGGTAATAGGAATTAATACAACATATTTTCCTTTCTGGTATGATGCACAGGGTAATACAACTATAACTTCAAATACCGCAATACTTATTGATACTTGGTATCACTTAGCATTTGTTAGAACTAGTACAGGTGCTAATGGTATGAGAATATTTTTAGACGGTGTGCTTGTAGGTGTTGGAACAAGTTCTGGAAACTTTACAGATACTAATTTATTAAGAATTGGTTGCGATAGAACAGCTACAGGCTGGACTAGTCGTTTTGGTGGCAGATTGTCAGATATAAGAATACACAATGCAACATTCTTAAATTACGTAACTGCTAATACCACATTGGGAACCACAATATTTGCTAGACCGACTGCTGCTCTTGATGAAACTGCTACTAGTGTAGTTTTTTCTCAAAGTATGAAAAAACCACATCACGACGATATTCCTGGAAGACATCCTCAAACTATAAGTTTAGCCACTGTTATACAAATTACGCCTCAAGATAATCGCACAGCCAGAATGATAGACAGTCCATTCTTGAATAACACAGTAATGTTGACCGGTAATGGATCTGGTAGCTTATATGACTGGGACAGAAATAACTGGTACAGGGTATATGATCACAACTCATCGGCTGCTCTTGCAAGAACTGGTTTTGATTTAAGATTTGGAACCAGTGCTTTTACAGTAGAAGCATGGGTTTACATTACAGATTCAAGAGGCGATTGTGCAATTGCAGGTAAAGGCACAGGAAATGACACTTCAGGCTCAGGTTGGAGTTTTTGGATAGACGGCAGCGGATATCTTCGCTGGTCAGATAACAGTGTTAGCATTAATAGTAGCCCAAATAACCCACTACGTACCTGTGCATGGTATCATGTTGCTGCATCAAGAGCAGGAACCGGAGCCAGCCAGTTCAATATGTATGTAAACGGTGGAAGCACATTCCAAGGAACTGTTAGTACAAACTATACAGACACTGCTCCATTAAGAATATTTGCTAGTAGAAATGAACAGTATGTTCATATGGGCTATATCTGCGGACTTAGAATAAGTAGAGTGGCTAGATATACAGGTACAACATCATTTGATGTAGAATCAACTACATTTATAGATAACAGTATGGCCGTAGATGCAAATACAATGTTTTTAATAGGAACCTGCGGCAATAGTGAAAATACAAATGGATTCGAACATTGGTTTGATAGCGGAACTCTTAGACATGGAGCACCAGTAAGATTTGGAAATGAAGTTGAAGAAGGTTCTCAACATCCATACGAAAGAAGAGGGCATAGTGTAGGAGTATATCCTTCAGGGCAACAAAGATTATTCATTGCAGATGCAGGAACAAACTTTAACTTTGGCACAGGCGATTTTAGTATAGAATTTTGGTTTAGATCTGGTTACCAAGAAGAAGATAATACTTCATTTAGAACTTTAATGTGTAGTCAGACAAATTACAACGACACAGGTTTATGGATAAGACTTACACATAGAAGAAGTTATGAAGTACATACTGGTAATAATATTAGATTAACTGATAATTTATATTACAACACTGCTTTTTTATGGAATCATATGGTGATTCAACGTGTTAACGGACAATTTGCCTTATATATTAATGGTAAAAAACGACACGAAATTACCTACACATCGAACATTACTAGCCCTATAGGGGGGCTAAGTTTTTTTAACGCTGCAAGTAGCAACCATTATAACAATAACTTATTCATTGGTTATGTAGCAGACATTCGTGTTAATAAAGGAACAGCAGCTTATGCCGCTGGTAATGCAGGAGTTCAAGGAAATCCTACTTATATAGATCTTCCAACAAGACAATTGTCAACTATAACCGGCACAGTCTTTTTATGGACTGGTCCTTCATACTTAGATTATTCTGGAAATAATAATGGAGTAGAAGCAGGTGGCCGTACTAGACTAAGTTATACTGCATCTTGGGATACGTATGTAACTAATTTTGGACCTTACAAAGGAATAGCATACGACAGAACAAAACAATGGCGAGGAGCTACTACTGATACAGGACAAGGCTGCTATAACCAAGGTCCTTTGAGAGGCGACAGTACTTATCCAGATTATGCATGGATAACACATTTGAAAGATCCTTGGACTCTTGAAATGTGGCATTTTCCATATCAAAGTAATCCTGCTGCTCCAGGTAATGACTATCAAAGTTGGGGAACTGCAAGTACTACAGGCCATGAAGGATGGCGTATTCGAGTAAATGCAAACAGTTCCGGTAGTGTAAGTCCTCAAGATGTAGTGTTTGAGTTTTATACAAATCACAATAGCGGTGTTCAAAGATTAGGAACAAGCGGTCAAGCATTAATGAACTTTGGATCAAGTCATGCGTGGAATTATTATGTAGTTCAGTATGATCCTGCAGCCACTACAAAAATGGCTTTGTTTGTAAACGGTCGTAGAGTAGCAACTAGTGCAACTTTTACACCTGGGCAAAGAATGTGGAATACCTATAGATTACAAACATTGGGCCAACAGGGAGTAGGTCCGATACGTGTTAGTAGAATAGCCAGATATAACAATGATTCTACAACGCTCACGGTACCAACACAACGTTGGGTCTATGATCAACACACTTTTTCGTCGATTAATATCGACGGCCCATTCCAGAATATAGGAACAGTTATTTGTACAAGACAGTACGGTGTGTTACCCAGTTTTAGATATAAGAGATTTGGAAATGCTAGTTTAAAATGGAGTCAAAAAGAGCCTACCACATTGTGTGACAGAATTTATGCAGACAACACTACGTTCAACACTAGACAACTAGACTCAAGAAAATATGATTTTACAGTAGAATGTTGGGCAATGAGCTGGGATCAACCTATCGGTGGTGCCACAATAAATGCAAATGGTAGGGCACTATGGATGTGGTGGAATAATATTCTTGTTCGTATTACTAATACCGGTTATTGGAGGTTTAGTAGTGCCAACAGTGCCAATGATGGTAGTAACTTTCCATTAAACTACAGCTATGCTAATCAAGATAATACAACAATATACTATGCAAGTAATGCTACTATAGGAACATTTGATCATATTGTAATGTGTAGACGTGCAGGCAATTTTTATTTTTATGTTAATGGCGTTCAAGCACATGTTATGTATGGCACAAATACAGGAACTTACCCAAGTGCAGGTCCAACACAAGAAGTAGGATTTCCTGACTATGCAAGTAACCTGGGACCAAGTAACATTTATTATAATATCGGCTCTGAAACGTATGGATACGCAGATAAATCTTGGAGCGGATACATGCAAGACCTTAGAGTCACACACGTTGCTAGATATGATACAAGGGTAGTCGAGTGGCGAGCAAAAAGTATAACTATTGTAGGATCTACAGGATACATTATTCAAGCCAGTGCAAATATCACAGGTATTTGCATGAGACAGCAAATAAACTTCAGCAGTAGTTTTGGTGCTATTTCAAGTGGTACAAATTACTTTGTTAGAAATGTATTTGATAATTTCATAACTGTTGCAACTGCAATTGGTCAAGTAGCAGTTAACGTTGGTACTACATCTGGATTGAACGTTACAGCAACAACAACTACTACAAATATTGATACAATGGTACATAAAGGAACAGATATACCTGCATTGCCTACTGCATTATTTCCAACAAAATAACTAGTAAATAAATATGTAAAGGAAATTATAATGGCAGCACCTAATTCAGTACTTACAAATCTAATTATAAACGGAACAGAAGCACTACAAGCAACTGTATCAGCGGCAACCTTGGTCTCTAATCCTGCTGCATCTAATAGAGTCTACAAAATAGACAACTTAATGGCAACAAACAAAACAGAAATTCCTACCGATATAACTTTTAATTTAGTAAGATCAGTAACGTCAGGATCTTTGCCTCAAAGTACTGCAGGAACATTTGATATGTTAAGGACATCTACTTTACCGGGATATACGTTTATAAATTTAATTAGTAAAGATTTACAAATGGCTTTACAAGAAGGCGACAGAATAGAGATTTTTGCTTCAAGAAATAGTTCGATAGATGTAACAGTTTGTTACACAGTTATAGGTTAATATAATGCGTACAAGAAGAAACGGTAGTGTAATAGGAAGAAGAAATAGTCTAGTTAACTACGACAGGAGCGGAATCTGGAACAGTGAAGATTACTTTCACGCCAAGGCAGACAGATCTATCATGCTAGATAATGCTCAACGTAGGTTACCTACACAGCAGTGGCATCCAGAGCCTGCAGGATCAGATCCTCACTATGACAGAGTTTTAATACATTTTAGGGATTGTGATTACCCTAACGGAATGATGCGAGATCAAACTGGCAATGGTGGAGAAATGTATCTTCAAACAGTAGACAACAACTCGCATCCTATTGTTACGTGGTTTGGTCCTAGATATCGTGACTGGTGTACTAAGTTTCATGAAAATGACAGATATGATGTCGCAGACACAGCAGGTTTGAGATTTGGAAACAACACTTTTGTTATCGAGTTTTGGTATAAAGGCCTTAGACAAGATGCAACACAGCATTACATCATGGGTAAAGGTGCTAACGCAGGCGTGACATCTGGCACTGGGTGGACTATTGGTATCAATACGTCTTATCAGGTGTTCTTCTATGATGCACAAAATAATACAACAATTACAGCCAGTACTACACTATTGAGAGATAGATGGTATCATATTGCCATAGTTAGAGCAAGTCAGATTGCAAGTGGACTTAGAATTATGGTCGATGGTGTAAACACAGGAACTGGTCAGTCTAACGGTAACTTCACAGATACTAACCCATTAAGAATTGGAATAGATCGTGTAGCAACAAGTACAACTTGGTTTGGCGGCAGAATAACTGATATCCGTATCGTCACAAACACTGGCGATGGATCAGGAATTGGAAGATACTTTGGAGGATTTGCACCTCCTACAGCACCTTTAGACATGACAGTAACAGGTACTCAATTTAGTTTGAGTATGTATACACCGCATCACGATACACTCCCGTTAGCACATCCTCAAGGTGTAACCATTACTAGAAATTCAAACACAACTGCAGCTAGAATTATCGACAGTCCGTTTTTAAATAATGCTACGAAACTAACAGGTCATGGAGCATATAGTCTTTATAGCTACGAAAATGCTTGTTGGTACAGACAGTACGATACTAATCCTGTGAGAAACTTTCAATTTGGAACAGGTGCATTCACTGTAGAATGTTGGGTGTATATCACCATTAATAATAGAAATATAGCTATTGCAGGAAAAGGATCAGGTAATAGTACTTCAGGATCGGGGTGGAGTTTTTGGGTAGACAGTAGTGGATATTTAAGATGGGACTCGGATAGTACTGCTATTAATACTAGCCCGACTAATCCTTTAGAACCAGGAGGATGGTACCACGTTGCTGCAGTTCGTGCAAGCACATTACCTAACCAATTTGGTTTATTTGTCAATGGACTTCCTACTTACACAGGTACACTAACTGCCAACTATAACCAAACTGATTGGCTAGCAGTCTTTGCAAGTAGAAATGCTCAGTATGTTAGTTATGGATATATAGCAGGACTAAGAATCAGCGGTGTTGCAAGATATACACCAGGTAACAGTTTCAATAGTACAGTAGAACCAGATAACGGTGCTGTTACTTTCTGTGATACTAGTATGGCTGTAGATGCAAATACTTGGCTCTTATATGGAACAACAGGAACAGACGAACCGGGCCCAGCATACGAACACTATGGCGATAAAGGTACTAACAGAAGTTCTGCTCCACGCAGATATAGCAATGAACTAAGGTATGGAAGTATGCACGGTTATAGCCGTTCCGGCCATAGCTGGAAATCCTGGAGAGATAATGGAGCTAATCGACTGTGTATGGCAGACAATGGTTCAGGAAACTTTACATTTGGTACCGGCGATTTTAGTATTGAGTGGTGGCAAAAATGGAATGTCACAGATGATTGGTACGGCACGAACTTCTGGAGAGTTATTACTTGCTGGAAAGCAAGCTTTAACGATAACCATTTCAGATTACGAATGAATAACGCAGGTTCTATTGAATTAGAATACGGTGGACGACCTATAATAAATGATAATTTATTCCATCAAGGAGTAAATTTATTTAACTGGCACCATTGTGTAATACAACGAGTCAGCGGAAAACTAGCTATGTATGTTCAAGGCACCAAGGTAGGAGAGATAGTTTTTACAGACAGCTTGGCCGCACCTAATGCACAAGGCAGTACCGGAGTAGTTAACTGGTTCAACGATAGTCATAGTAATCTAGCTTTCAATAGCACTTTCTTAGGAAGTATCACAGATATAAGAATACTTAAAGGATCAGCGGCCTATGCAATAGGAACTAAAAATCCTGAATATATAAGAGTTCCTACAACATTCTTGCCAGTCATTACAAATACAGTGTTCTTGTGTAGCGCAAGATACCCATTCCTTAATGATATAACTTTATATCCTGCCCAAAATAATCCAAACAATATAGACATAGGGGGAAGAAACTACAGTAACTTTACTAGTGCTTGGGATTTTTATAGCAATCATGAAAGCCCATATCCTGGAATTCCTTGGGACAAAGATCGCCAAAGTTATCTAGGACACTGGGACGAAACAACAGGATGGTATAGTCCCAGTGTCTATGCAGGCAACGACAGTTATGTAGACGAATGTGCATTTATCAACAGAATGAGCGGTGCATGGACTATTGAATTCTGGACTGCAATGGTAACACAGAACCCAGCAGTAGACAGTAATAGACGTCAAATCCTATATACTGCTACTACTAACGGACATATAGGTTTCCAAGTAGTTACTCATGAAAACAGTGGTCAAGGGTATGAATGGGGAAATATTAATTTAAGATGGTGGAATGCTGGTTCGTCAAACGGTAACTTTGCATTAGGCAGCTGGCCAGGAAGTCGTACACGTATCCACTGCCCTAATCATGTAGTTTTCCAATACGATCCTGCTGCTACAAATAAAATGGCAGCATTTTGTAATGGATATCGTGTTAATACAGCAGCAGCATTTGCAGCTGGTACAAGAGTTTTTCAAACATATACATTAAGATCTGACGCTTGGGGTAACGGAGCATGTAGAATTAGCAGAGTGGCTCGTTACAATAACGATGCTATCACTTACACAATTCCAACAGGGCATTGGACTTATGATGCAAATACTGTACATTTACAAACAGTGTATACGCCTATTCCAGATATAGCCATGAAAACTCAGCATTTCTGGTATGGAAGAGGCGGTATGCCTGTTTACAAATACAAGAAATTTGGTAATGCTAGCTTAGGATTTAACAATTACGATACATCTACTCAATCAGATTATATATACCTTAGTTATGGTGGAGTTTGGAACAATTATGTATTGGACGTTAGACGAGCCGACTTTACTATAGAGTGCTGGGCTATGCACTTTGCTCAAACTTCTGGAGGACGAGCTATTAATGCATCCGTTGGTAATGTACTATGGCACTTTTCTAACAACCTATGTATGCAGATTAATACTACTGGCTATTGGAGATTAAGAATCGCTAATGCTGTAGGAACAGCTTTAGTTTCAAATAATAATCAAGGTTATTACGATTTGAACCCAGGAACATGGTTAGCAGCTACATCTGTACACGGATTGTTTGACCATATTGCTGTAGTAAGACGTGGTGGCAATTTCCATTTGTATATTAATGGTGTTGAAATTGGTACAGTGTGGGGGTCTGTGGGAGGAACTTTCCCAGGTGGAACCGGACCTACTAGTGATAATGGTAATATTGATTATTCTAGTAACGATTTTAACTTAGGTTCAGGATACGGGTCTTCGGTAGTTACCGGTTGGACTGGTTGTATTCAAGACTTTAGAATGACCGCACTGGCTAGATACGAAACTAGAGTAATAAGATGGGGAGGAACTGCCTACACTATTACGGGTTCAAGTAATGGTGTTATTAATACCAGCGGCGATGTAACGACAATGTGTCCAACTCAACCAATAACTTTTAGTTCTAGTTTCGGCAGTATTTCTAGCGGAACTACATATTATATAAGAACTATTGAAACAGGAGGATTTAGTGTTAGTACAACTGTGGGAGGAGCTATTGTAACAGCAGGCACAACTTCTGGATTAAGCATTACAGGAACTACACAGACAACATTAATTTCTTCAATGGTTTATCCAGAAAGTAATGAATTTGCACTACCAAGAGGATTACATCCAACTTACTAAAAGATATGCTAGATCAATTCTAGCATATCTAATATAGTTTGCATTTTTGCCTTAATAACTTTATTTGTAAAGCTATTTTTTAGACCTTGATGTAACGGTTTAGGAGTAAATTCTACGGAAGACCATGCCCATCCAGCATGTTCTTCGCTTAATTTAGGAATAAACTCGTCTTGTATAACACACAAATAAGTATGAAAATTGAAAACTTTATCGTTACTTACAAAAGTTTCTAAAGGTATTGTTTTTATTATTTCAGGAACAAATCCAATTTCTTCTTCAACTTCTCTGAGTAACCCTTGCCAAGCAGTTTCCCCTTCTATATTTGTACCACCAACAAGTCCCCAAGTTCCTTGATGTTTACCACTGGCTTTTTGTAGTAATAATATTCTTTTTGAAGATTTGGAATAAAAGAGTGCCCCACTACAAATAATTTTGTTTTCTATAGTTCCAGCTGCCATTCCCCGACCTTATATTCACCTTCGTAGCTTTTTGCCCAGTGTACTCCGTTCCATACATACTGAGTTCCAGTGTATATATTAGTCTGATAAACTATTCTATCTAAGATTTGAGTACTGTTGAAAACTACATTCCATTCTGTTCCTGTCCATTCTATAATGTCGTTGGCATTTGCATTTAGTTCACCCCATGGTGTCATAGTATCTGCAATATCCTCTACAATTAAAAATCTGTCTCCGACTTCTAAATTAGAGATACCGTTGTTAGGATAGATATTAAATGGATTAATTATCGCATCAAAATTACCAGGACTATTTCTATATTGAGTTCCTGTTCCGTAACCAGGATCAGGGAAAAATCTTCCTTGACTATCAATTAATGTATCGCTTGGAAGAGAATCTAGATTCCAATTTATTTGCAAAATAGAAGGATCAGTTGGATTAATAGCAACTGTACCTATAACATAATTCCCGTTAGGTTGCTTTAGAAATATAGTACTAGATCCTGCATGATATTGTCCGGGATATAATTCAAAAACTGTTTCCCAAGAAATCGTGTTATCTCCTTGTCTAACTGCTCTTTCTAAAGAAATTTCTGCTGGTGCTACGTTTTCAGTTTTTCCTAAAAGTATGGCTTGATTGTTATAAACTTGTATTTGATATTCTGTAATTGTAACAATATTTCTGTCTAATAAATCAGTATATGTAGTATTACTGGAAGTTATAGGCATACCTAATCCTTCTATATAACGATTATTGTCTGTTTCAAAATTACCGTAAATACTGGTAATAACACTGGTAATAACACCTAAATGTTTTACTTTAACAGGAGGACTAATCCAAATTGGTGCAACTAAGGTTAACGAAGCTACATCGATAGGATCTTGAGTGCCTACAGGAACAGTTCTGCTAGACCAAGATACATCTTTTAAACTTAATGTACTTAAACTAGTCCAATCAATATAATTATCTGTGGTTTGTATTTCTAAAGTAGGATTAAAGAACACTAAAATTTGTTCTAAAACTTGTAATTTTTGTTCTGCACTCGATGTCCATATATCTGCCTTCATCGTTAACACGAATGGTGTAGGCATAAGTCTTTCTACTGTATAATTTCTACCTTGTCCTTGAGTATAGGTGTTAGTTTCTGTATTAACATCTCGTTCTCGCAAATGCATTTTTCCAACATAAGTAGCATCAGATAATCTAGAATTATCTAATTCTAGACCAGTAATATAAACAGCAATTTTTGGAACTGTAGGTAGTACACTAGTGCTATTTTGCGTCATAAGACTAGCAACTTGCCTATCTGCATCACCGTAAACTACTGGTATTCTATGTAGTGTTCCATCACCATATTTTACCACAAAATTGCTGAAAACACGTATAGTTTGTGTCAAATATCGTCGTATCTGACCGTCGTAAAAATACTGCATTAGAAATCTGCCTTAGGTCTAAGTGCTGTGCTAAGACTCTGACGCACAGCTTCTCGGTTGTTGTATAAACCAACTTTATATTGTCCTGTATATCCTAGCACTTGTTGTACTGAATTTATTACAGGTAAAGTAATTTTAATTTTTCCACCGTTGTTGGAAATTATATTATTATAATCGGTTAACGGATTAGCAGGATCGCTTGTAACTTCACTTAAAAGCCCATATTCTGCTGTGTCAATTTTAAACGATACATATAGTGCATTGGCTGCTTCTTCGGTGTAGTCGATATCTGTTTCTATTTCAAAATCACCTTCCGCTAATGTAATGTAAGTTGTTGATACAGATTGATTATAGATATAACCTGTATTATTAATGAATCCAGTTTTGTAAGTTTGTCTAGTGTCTGTATTTGTTAAAGTCATTCTAATTGAATCTTCTACCACTGACCAACTTGCTCCATTGAATCTAAACAATCTATTAGGTAAAAAATCTGTTCTTAAAAAGAAATCATCACTTAAAGGATTAGCAGGAAATTGTATACCAAATCCAAACGTGTAACCATTCTGTGGAATACCATCTCCTACAAGATAACCGGTATAACCAGTTCTAACAGGCACTCCGAAATTATCATTAGTATCTATACCAGTTGAACTTGCATTTAATATTGTTTCATCTGCGGTATTGATTATAGGTTTTCCAGTGGAAGGATCTACAGCCATTGTGTAAAATTGTTGTGTTTCTAATCCACTTTTTGCTGCATCTGCTTCTGCTTGATTTAACACAGCATCGTTAATCTGTAAATCAATTGCTAATTGACTGATTGCATCTTTTACTGTAGTTCCTTCTATAGGATCTCCGTTAGCATCTTTAGCAGGTTGATTTAAAATATCTGCAAATTGCTGACTATCTGTTATTTTTTTACATTTTAATCTGTATAAATGAGGGAACCATGTTGGACTATAACCTTCTGAAGCATTGTTTACATCAGTGATGACAAAATATCTAGGAAGAGCATAAGACAAATCATTAAATGCGAAGTAATCTGCTAAATGTGGTAATTCAAATACATCTCCTGATACAGGTTTACGACCAATTATAGCTATCATATCGTTCATGTGAACCGTCATATTAATTGTATCATTTTCTAAAAATAATCCAAATTGACTCAAGTTCCAATCAAGGTTCTGAACTTGATAATGCCCACGAATTCTGTAAATTTCTTTGTCATAAACTCTGTCTCGATTTTCTAAGAAAAGCAAGTCTTGAATGTTAGTAACATTTTGTTCAGCATAAACCGGCTGATCTGCAGTTCCTGTTGTTGGGTTTCGTGTACCCAACAATTTATGATAATACAAGTCCGTTCCACCAACAGTAAAAATTTCGCTTATAGTTTTGTCTATAAACTTATAATCATTGCTTTTTTCAGGACGATAAAGGCTTAATCTTGGCATAGTCATGTATTTATCGCTGGATAAATATGAGTGGAGAACGAAAAATGTCCGAAAAAACCAGCCTAGAAGAACGCAATAAAGTATTCGACTACATTAAAACTATGCTAGCAGATGGCATGGTTGAAGTTGAGCTTGATCCTAAGCATTTAGAAATAGCGTTAAATCGAGCAATTAATAGATTTAGACAACGAAGCTCAAATTCTGTAGAAGAATCTTATATGTTTTTAGAACTTATTCAAGATCAAAACGAGTACAGATTGCCAGATGAAGTCATTGAAGTAAGACAAATTTTTAGACGTGCAATTGGATCAAGAACTGGAATGGGTGCGGGCGGAACTCTCTTTGAACCCTTTAACTTAGCATATACAAACACCTATCTGTTAAGTGGAACAATGATGGGCGGTCTTGCAACTTACGAACTCTTTGCCGGCTATCAAAAACTTGTAGGTCGTATGTTTGGCAGTTTTATTGAATATAATTGGCGTCAAAGCAACCATACTCTAACAATTTTACAAAGACCATTTGCTAATGGAGAACAAATATTGTTAAGAACTTACAATTACAGACCAGATTTTGTTCTACTTTCTGACATCTATGCAAAACAATGGCTTTACGATTATTCATTAGCTACTGCTAAAATGATGTTAGGCGAAGCAAGAAGTAAGTTCTCAAATATTGCAGGACCGCAGTCAGGAATTCAGCTAAATGGAACCGCTCTTAAATCAGAAGCTCAAGTAGAATTTGACAAATTAGAAAAAGAATTAGACAATCTAATTCCAGGCGGAATTCCTTATACCTTTGTAATTGGTTAATATATGTCAATTAAGTTTACACAGTTACCATCAATTAGTGTTGTATCAGGTACAGAGATCTTAGCTTGTACAGATATGACTGCAACACCAACTAGCAAACAGGTAAATGTAGATCAAATTTCTACTTATATTTTGTCAGGAAATGCTGCAACGGCGACAAAATTAGAAACCCCAAGATTTATAAACGGTGTCAGCTTTGATGGAGCTGAAGATATTGATATTACTGTAAGTGCAAATGATTTATCGGGTAATACCTTAAACTCAAATATATTAAATTCTAGCCTCACTTCTGTAGGTACCCTGACTAACTTAACTGTAACAAATCCTATAAATGCAGATATAACAGGTAATGCAGCAACAGTGACTACTAATGCTAATCTATCTGGCATTATTTCAAGTGTAGGAAATTTAACCAGCATATCCAGTCAGTCTGGTTTAGGTAGCACCCTTGTAACTGCTCAAAGTCCTGTTTTCACAAATAGTATAGACGGAACTACAACATTCAATGCATTTCCTAGTTGTCTTACATTAACTATTGGAAATTCGGGCTCATTAGCAAGTATCACTAACATCAGTACTGGCCCTGTTGCTGCCTTAACAACTAAAACTATAAACATTGGTACAGGTGGGGGCGCATTCTCCACAACAAACGTTACTATTGGAAGTGCGAACGGAGGAACTGTTACTCTTGCTAGTCAAGCAGTGTATAGATTATTTGCAACTAGCGCACCGGCACTTACCATTGCAAGTGCTAACACGATTGCTCCGGCTAACCCTATAAGTTTTGTCAGCGGAACTCAACAGATTCAAAATATTACCCCTCCTCCATTGATTGCACTAACAGGAGGCCAAATTACTCTTATACCTACAGGTCTTTGGACCACTAGCGGAACAGGAAATATTGCTATAGGATCTAACGCTGTTGTTAATAGAGCGTTGATTCTTACATACGATTCTGTTACGCAAAAATGGTATCCTTCATATTAACATCCCTCTTGCAAAGTTACGCATAATTAACTATACTGTAACTTTACAAGGATCTCCGAATGAACAAACCTATAATTATTGGTGTATGTGGATTTATTGGCAGCGGAAAAGATACCATTGCAGATTATCTCACTAATTTTCATGGGTTTAGACGAGAAAGCTTTGCAAACAGTTTAAAAGATGCAGTCAGCCAAGTATTTGGCTGGGATCGCACAATGTTAGAAGGACGGACCAAGCAAAGTAGAGAATGGCGAGATCAAGTAGACAATTGGTGGGCAGAACGATTGCAGATGCCGCATCTTACTCCTAGATGGATTCTTCAACATTGGGGGACAGAAGTGTGCAGGCAAGCTTTTCATGACGATATATGGATAGCTAGTTTGGAAAATAAACTTCGTACAAGCAAAGATGATATTGTAATTTCTGACTGCAGATTTCCAAATGAGATTAAAAGTATTCGAAATGCAGGCGGTATGGTAATACGTGTTGTACGAGGTCCTGAACCAGAATGGTACGAGTTTGCACTAGCTGCTAATAAAGGCCCGAGGCACATTGGATGGGCATTAGGAAAAGACAAGTTGAACAAATACAACATCCACGCTAGTGAAACAGCTTGGGTGGGCACAAAATTTGATCATATACTGGATAACAATGGAAGTCTAGATGATCTATATGTACAAGTCAGAAAAATTATAGGTCAGGAGTAAGGTTTCCCTGCTTCCACTTAGCACCTTCTCTATGCAATGTTCGCTGGCAGTTTGCACATACAGTTTTTAAATTAGTAAATTTACAATTGTTTAAATCGCCATCTATATGAAATACTGAAAAAACTTCAGGATAAGGTGATTTGAAACCGCACTTATCACATGCTAGTTTTTTTGCATACCCAGCAGTTTTCCATCTAGGTGTTCTGGAGGCCGAACTGCCCTTTAAGCATATTTCACATAATTTTCTGTAATAAACTTTATTGTTTTTATAATAGTTTATTGCAGCAGGTCGTATACCACAAGTACATAAAGGTCTCATCTAATATTTAAACCTTTTTCACCCCTTTTCACAGGTTTATTCCCATTAAGAAAAACCAAAATCCTATAAATACATTAACAATTTGTATTCATGGAGAACAAAGGATGGCCACATTAAATTCACCAGGTATTAGCGTAACAGTAGATGATAGAAGTTTCTACGTATCTAATGCTCCAGGTACAGTACCTCTAATTATTGTTGCTTCTGCTGAAAATAAAACAAACGGAGCAGGTACAGGAACAGCAATTGGTACTCAAGCAGCTAATGCAGGAAAAGTTTATCTTCTAACTAGTCAGAAAGATTTAAGCGACACATTTGGAACACCGTACTTCCAAACAGATGCACAGAATAATCCGATTCATGCTAGCGAAGTAAGTGAGTATGGTTTACAAGCAGCATACAGTTTATTAGGTGTTAGTAACCGAGCATATGTAGTACGAGCCGACATTGACTTAAACGAGTTAAAAGAAACAGCTAACATTCCAGCTGGAGAAGCGGAAGATGAAACAGTTTGGTTCGACACTGCAGAAACTAATTTAGGTGTTTTTGAATGGCAAGGCGGCACAGCATTGTCCGGAGGACAAAAATTTGTTGTTAAAGATGTAGCTATTATTACTGATCCTTTATTAGTCACAGATTTTGAAGCACAGGACTACACACCAGCTTCTAGTTTTGGAGCAGTTGGTACATATGCAATGGTGTCAGTTACGGGCCTGAATACATTATACTACAAGAAACCAGAAACAGGGAGCTCATCACTTCCTGCAGGAACATGGGTAGAAGTTGGAACACCTGACTGGGTAGAAAGCTGGCCAACAGCAATCGGTACTACACCTACAGGTGATGTTATCTTAAGTGGAACAGATACGTTAAGTATTAACAGTCAGTCCGTTGATTTAACAGGTATTACGACACTATCAGGTATGGTCGCAGAAATTAATGACAATACTGCTGTAACTAACTTAGGAATTCGTGCTGCTGTTATTAATGGATTTATTAATATTTTTTCAACTGGCGTAAATGTTGCGTTATCTGGGACATCTGTAACAAAAGTTGGTCTAGTAAGCCAAACTTATCTTGCTCCTAAACTACAGATACAACCCCATACCCAAATTCCTCAATACAAGATTTCAGACACATCTCCTACGTATCCATCAGGATATCCAACAGGAAGTATGTGGGTTAAATCTACAAGTCCTAATTTTGGAGCAAATTGGATTATTAAACGTTATAGCACATCTACTAAATCTTGGTCAACATTAGTTAGTAATTTATATCCTAACAATTCAACAGCATTAGCTAAGTTAGATCCGGTCGGCGGCGGCTTAAATCTTAAAAAAGGCACGTTGTTTGTAAAGTACAACAACGATGAAGGTAATACTCAATTAGCTAATTTTGTAATTTATAACAGAACAACTACAGGACCTACTACTATTACTTCAGCAGCAATAGTAGATGGCACATTTACAGCTGGACCAAACAGTTTTACAATTAGCGAATCAGACGCAGGTTCCGAAACTATGTCAACACCAGTTAGCGTAACTTTTAGCGCAAGCGCAGGAGCTGGAACAGCAACTGGTAACGCTAATGAATTCTTAGCTGCCTTGACTGCTGCACTTCCTGCTTCTTCAAATGTAATTGCAAGTCTTAACACTGTAACAAACGTAATAACAATTAGTCATAAGCAGGGCGGGGAAATTAAGTTTACAGATAGTACAAATGATCCTATTGCAAAATTATTTTCTCCAGCAACAACAACAAATTTCTATAATGATCCTATAGGCGGAGCAGACAACTATGTTGCAAGTCTTTGGTCATCTAGCAATGGAACAGAAGCAGTAGCAATTGCTAGTGACGATGCACTTACAACTAACCCAGCCGATCAAACACTATGGTATAATAGCGATGTAAGCGAAGTCGATATTATGATAAACGATGGTAGTAAATGGGTAGGGTATTTAAGTTCAACATCGCCGTACTATAATTCAAATGCCAGTTTAAGAACTGATCCAGCAGGTCCGATTGTAAGTGCAACTCGTCCAACAACTCAATCAGATGGAACTTTATTACAAACAGGAGATTTATGGATCGACACAGGCGATCTAGAAAATTTCCCAATGATTTACAAGTATAATGATTTAAGTAAAACATGGGTGTTAGTTGATAAAACAGACAATACTACAGAAGAAGGCATTGTATTTGACGATGCACGTTGGAATACAACAGGAGAAGGAGCAGATCCTGCATCTATCGTAGACTTGCTTACAAGTGATTTTGTAGATTTTGATTGTCCTGATCCAGCACTTTATCCAAGAGGAACAATGCTCTATAATCTAAGACGTTCTGGAAACAATGTAAAGCGTTATGTTAAGAATTATGTCAACGTATTAGATCGTAACACAAGAGTGAATAATGAACTTATGACAGATTATTATCCAGATCGTTGGGTAAGCGATGCATCTAATCAAGATGATGGTTCTGGTTCTTTTGGTAGAAAAGCACAAAGACAAGTAGTTATTCAGTCATTAAGATCTCTAATCGTAAGTAATCAAAACATTAGAGATGAAGAGTCATTGACAATTAATTTACTCGCTGCACCAGGGTACCCTGAATTAATTCCAGATTTAGTAAGTTTAAACTATGATAGAGGGTTAGATTCATTTGTGATAGGTGATACTCCGGCTCGTTTAACTCCAGATGCTACTAGTTTAAATAACTGGGGCAATAATACAAGTGGAGCATTAGTAGATGGAGATAACGGTTTAGTTACTACAGATCCATATCTAGGTGTTTACTATCCATGGGGCTTTACTTCAGATAACAACGGAAGAAATATTGCTGTTCCTCCAAGTCACATGATGTTGCGCACTATAGCATTGAGTGACAATGTGAGTTATCCATGGTTTGCTCCAGCTGGTACAGTAAGAGGCAGAATTACCAATGCAAGCTCAGTAGGATATGTAAATGCAGAAGGTGAATTTCAATCGGTTGCATTGAATACAGGACAAAGAGATACACTAGCAAGTATTCACGTAAATCCTATCACATTTATTAGTGGTACAGGTTTAGTTGCATATGGTCAATATACTCGACAGTTAGTTGCTAGTGCATTAGATAGAATCAATGTTGCTAGACTAGTTGTATATCTAAGAAGAATGTTCAGTCAACTGGCTCGTCCTTATGTATTCGAACCTAATGACACAATTACACGTAATGAAATTAAACAAGCAGCAGATAGTTTACTATTAGAACTAGTTGGCCAACGTGCATTGTATGACTATATCACTGTATGTGATAATGTTAATAACACACCAGCAGTTATTGATAGAAGTGAATTGCATCTAGATATTGCTATTGAGCCTGTTAAGGCTGCAGAGTTTATCTATATTCCAATTCGATTAGAAAACACCGGTGCAATTGCACAATTAGGTGCTGCAGCAGCAACAAACGGATAATGGAGTAAAGTAAAAATGGCTATTTCATCATTAA
>JACCDW010721675.1_pt1 | contig 20040 bp, 17 predicted proteins | sample 7449781 | NCBI WGS metagenome assembly JACCDW01 (sample SAMN15323449, study PRJNA562643) | freshwater metagenome | isolation source: river surface water | place: USA:Blue River Watershed | collected 2017-08-18
CCTGACGTTCCGGCTTTGACCACACTGGGCATCGGCCCACCGGACGACAGTTTGGCCACGAGCCGCTCTGCATCGCGCACCGAAAGCTTTTCATGCACAATTTTTTCAGCCAGGGCCCGAGCCTGGGCAGGGGGCAAGGGAAGCAAAGCGCGGGCGTGACCAGCATCTAGGCTCTGTTGCCGCAGCATCTCTTGAACAGCAACGGGCAGCTGCAACAAACGTAACAAATTGGTGGTGGCGCTTCGGGAGCGGCCCACCGCCTGGGCTGCCTGCTCGTGGGTAAGACCAAATTCACGGATCAGTCGATCAATACCCTGGGCCTCTTCAAGCGCTGTCAAATCCTCCCGCTGCAGATTCTCGATCAAAGCCATCGCCAGAGCAGCCTGATCGTCGACATCCCGAACGATCACCGGGACCTCATGGAGTCCGGCCAGCTTAGCAGCCCTAAAACGACGCTCCCCGGCAATGATCTCAAACGCTGCCTGACCTGCGTTAGCTGGCCCGGTGGGCCCAATCGGGCGCACCAACAAGGGCTGCATTACGCCTTGGGCCCGAATCGAGTCGGCTAGCTCTTGCAGGCTCTCCTCGCCCATCGACTGCCTGGGCTGATACTTTCCAGCCTGAAGGGAGGCGATCGCCAAGGTCTGCCGATTCGGCGCCGAATCAAAGCTGGGGGCGGCGCCCCCAAGCAGGGCGTCGAGACCACGGCCCAGCCCCTTCTTCTTTGTTGCACTCATGCTGCGCTTCCTGTCTCACTCGCTAAGCGTTGAATCAATTCCTGGCCAAAGTCGAGGTAAGCCTTCGATCCTCGAGAGCCTGGGTCATACACAATGCCGGGCTGTCCAAAGCTCGGCGCCTCGGCCAGCCGAACATTGCGCGGAATAATCGAACGAAACACTTTGTCCCCAAAGTGCGTGATCAGCTGATCAGACACCTGCTGAGACAGCGTCATACGGGGATCAAACATGACCCGCAATAACCCAATGATCCGAAGACCAGGGTTCAAATTCGCGTGGACCCGTTTGATCGAATTGACCAAATCGGACAGGCCCTCAAGGGCAAAGTATTCGCATTGCATCGGGATGATCACGCCATTTGCTGCGCACAATCCATTGAGCGTAAGCATCGACAGAGACGGGGGGCAATCCAGGATCACCACGTCGTAATCGTCTTCCGCCTCGGCAATCGCCTTGGCCAATCGATGCTCCCGCCCTTCCAGTCCCACAAGCTCAATCTCAGCCCCTGCCAGATCACGGTTCGCCGCGAGAACGTCATACCCGCCGGTCTCGGAAGCAAGCCGCGCCTCGCGCACGCTCATCTCACCAAGAAGCACGGGATAAACCGACCGATCAAGGTCCTGCTTATTGATGCCACTGCCCATGGTCGCATTGCCCTGAGGGTCAAGATCAACCAACAAAACACGCTTCTGCAGCCGTGCCAACGCGGCGGCGGCATTCACCGCAGTGGTGGTCTTGCCAACGCCACCTTTTTGATTAGCAACCGCAAACACCTGGGCAGTCATGATGTCCTCTTGACCCACACCAAGTGGCGATCCGCCATCAAGCCCTTAACCTCGATAGGAACCGCAGGCTCTATCTCTAAGTGATTGTTTTTTATTATCATTTTAGATAGTGATTCTTCACTTTTTTTGTCTCTGCCCGTCATGGCAGCCCAAAGGGTACCCGGTTTCGACAAGTGGTGGGTGAGGCTTAGAAATTCATGGAGGCCAGAAAATGCCCGGCAAACGATCAAATCATACCCTTCATCGACCCGCATCCTGGTGACGTCCTGATCAACGACCCGAATCTGAACTGCATGGCCGAGCCGCGCGGCCACGTGCCGAAGAAAGCTCGCCTTTTTCTGCTGACGTTCGATCAAATGAAACTCAAACTCAGGCATGACGATGGCCAACACTACCCCGGGAACACCCATCCCACTTCCGACATCCGCCACGCGATTGCCCAGCCGCGAGGCCCGAAGCCTGCGATCGATTTGCGGCCAGACGGCCAGCGCATCCAAAATATGTCGGATCACCTGCTGTTTAGGATCCAAAATGGCCGTCAAGCTATGCACCTGGTTCCAGCGATTTAACTGGAGCAAAAAGGAACAAAGGTGTTGAATCTGCTCATCGGAGAGCCGATAGTCATCCGCCGGCGGATGCCAACCCTCGGAAATAAGCGTGAAGAAAGCTTCCGCCGATTCTGGCGCCGCCATGTCGAAAAACGGGCTAAGCGGCTTTTTGGTCGGGGCCTAGGGCCTTGCTGCCCGCCCGAAGCCGTTTGATGTGAATCCAGAGCAGTGAAATCGCAGCAGGCGTCACACCCGATATGCGGGACGCCTGGCCAAGCGTACGGGGTGCGATGGCTTCAAGCTTCTGCCGAACCTCAATCGACAGGCCGCGAACCTGCCCGTAATCCATGTCCTCTGGTATTTCTGCCCGCTCCTGCGCCTGTTGACGGGCAACCTCATCACGCTGCCTGGCGATGTACCCAGCGTATTTGGTCTGAATTTCAACCTGCTCCCAGACCTCTCTCGCAGGGCCTGGCGATGCGGCGAGTGCCGCCTTGCCCTCGTGGTCGAGAAGCGCCACCAGATCCCGATAACCAATCTCTGGTCGCTTCAAAAGCTCCAGTGCAGAGACCTCTCGATCCAAGGGGCTGCCGACCAGAGCCTGAAGCTGGGCCTCCTGAAAACGCCTCGGGCCCACCAAACAGCCGGACAAACGGACCGTTTCCCGCTCTACCGCCTCACGCTTTTCACAAAAAGCGCGCCAGCGGTTATCGTCCACAAGCCCAAGACGGCGGCCCGCCTCAGTCAAACGGAGATCAGCGTTGTCCTCGCGCAGGCTCAATCGATATTCGGCGCGGCTGGTAAACATACGGTAAGGCTCCGTCACGCCACGGGTCACCAGATCGTCCACCAGAACCCCAAGGTAAGCCTGGTCCCGAGTCGGCACCCACGCCTCATCGCCCCTGACATGCAACGCCGCATTCGCCCCAGCCAGAAGCCCCTGGGCAGCCGCCTCCTCGTAACCCGTCGTGCCATTGATTTGGCCGGCAAAAAAGAGGCCCGAAATGGCCTTGGTCTCGAGCCAAGGCTTTAATGCCCGGGGATCAAAGTAATCGTATTCAATCGCATACCCTGGCCGAAGAATATGGGCCTTCTCAAGCCCCTTCATGGAATGGACCAGCTCAAGCTGAACATCGAAAGGAAGACTTGTTGAAATCCCGTTCGGATAGACCTCGTGGGTCGTGAGCCCCTCGGGTTCAAGATAAATCTGGTGGGCGTCGCGATCAGCAAAACGATGCACCTTGTCCTCGATGGACGGGCAATAACGGGGGCCCACCCCCTCGATCACCCCCGTGAACATCGGCGAACGATCAAGGCCAGACCGAATAATGGCGTGGGTATGGGCATTGGTATGGGTCACCCAGCATGGGAGCTGGGCCGGATGCATGGCCGCATCACCAAGAAATGAAAAAACAGGTACCGGGTCCACATCGCCCGGCTGCTCTGCCAACACACTGTAATCGATCGTCCGGCCGTCAATGCGGGGGGGCGTGCCCGTTTTTAGGCGGCCCTGAGGAAGTTTCAGCTCTTTTAATCGCTGTGAAAGACGAATGGCAGGGGGGTCGCCAGCCCTGCCGGCGCTCTGATTTTCCAGGCCAATATGGATCTTCCCATCCAAGAACGTGCCAGCGGTTAACACCACCGTCTTGGACTCAAACGTCAGGCCAGCATTGGTTCTCACCCCGCATACCCTGTCGCCCTGAACAAGAAGGTCGTCCACCGCCTGCTGAAATAACCATAGGTTGGCTTGATTTTCGAGCATGGAGCGGATCGCTCCTCGGTACAGCACCCGATCAGCCTGAGCCCGGGTCGCCCTCACCGCCGGACCTTTAGAACTGTTAAGAATACGAAACTGTATGCCCGCCCTGTCGGTGGCCAGGGCCATGGCGCCTCCGAGGGCGTCCACCTCTTTGACCAAATGACCCTTACCGATACCCCCAATCGAGGGGTTGCACGACATCTGACCCAGCGTTTCTAGGCTGTGGGTCAACAGGAGCGTGGCCGCCCCCATGCGGGCCGAGGCGAGGGCTGCCTCTGTTCCGGCATGGCCACCTCCCACCACAATGACATCAAATACCTTTGGATAAACCATGTTTCACGTGAAACATCATAGCCCGGCGATCGTTACGAACTTGATCTCGAGGTACTCCTCGATCCCGTATTTCGACCCCTCACGACCAAGGCCCGACTGCTTTACACCGCCAAATGGGGCAACTTCATTGGAAAAATTGCCAGTGTTAACGGCCACCATGCCCGACTCCAAGGCCTCGGCGACCCGAAACACCCGCCCAATGTCACGCGAAAAGAAGTAGGACGCAAGCCCAAACTCGGTGTTGTTAGCCAACCCAATCACCTCTTGCTCGGTTTTAAAGCGGAACAGAGGCGCAACCGGCCCGAACGTCTCCTCCCGAGAGACCAGCATGGAGGGTTTCACTTCCGTCATCACGGTCGGCTCAAAGAACAGCCCCCCGAGGGCATGAGACTTTCCGCCCACCAGAACTTTTGCGCCACCGGCAAGGGCATCGGACACGTGGGTTTTGACCTTCTCTAATGCCGCAGGCTCGATCAGAGGTCCGATCTGAACCCCAGACTGGGTTCCTGGACCCACCCTCAGCTGCCCCACCTTTTCAGCAAGCTTCTCTGCAAAGAGGTCGTAGATACCATCTTGAACATAAATCCGATTGGCGCAGACACACGTCTGCCCAGCGTTCCGATACTTGGAGGCAATCGCCCCTTCCACGGCAGCGTCAACATCGGCGTCATCAAACACAATAAACGGGGCGTTACCACCAAGCTCCAACGAGAGCTTTTTGACCGTGTCCGCAGACTGGCGAAGCAGGATCCTGCCCACTTCGGTCGACCCGGTGAAGGAGACCTTCCGGACCCTGGTGTCCTCACACAAGACCTTGCCAATCTCTGGGGCCGCCGGGCCATCGCCCACCACCACGTTAAATACCCCCGCCGGAAAGCCAGCTTGCAAGGCTAGATCGGCCAATGCTAATGCCGTAAGTGGCGTGGCTTCCGCTGGTTTAACAACCACCGTGCACCCTGCAGCAATAGCAGGCGCACACTTTCTTGTAATCATCGCCAAGGGGAAATTCCAGGGCGTGATGGCAGCGGCTACCCCAATCGGCTCCTTAAACACCAGCAGCCGGCGGCCAGCGATCGGCGATGGAATCACATCACCGTAAACACGCTTGGCTTCCTCGGCAAACCACTCAACGAACGATGCACCGTACAACACCTCACCCTTCGCTTCTGCGAGAGGCTTGCCCTGCTCGGCCGTCATGAGCGCGGCCAGAGCATCCGCATTGGCCAGAATCAGGTCATTCCATTTTTTTAACCGCGCGCTGCGTTCTTTTGAAGTCACCGCACGCCAGGCCGGCAAGGCCTCATGGGCAGCCGCAACGGCGGCAAGGGTGTCGTCTGCACCCATATTGGCGACCTCAGCGATCGTCTCACCGGTCGCAGGGTTGGTCACCGCAAACCGACGGCCAGAGCGCGCCGATACCCATTGGCCATTGATCAAGCCCAGTGTTCTTAATTCCAAAGCAACGTCTCCTTGCTCAACAACCTACTCCGATGGATTTACTTCATCGTGGGAATCACGAACTGTGCACCCTCTCGAATTCCCTTGGGCCAACGCTGCGTGATTGCCTTGTAGCGCGTATAGAAACGAACTCCTTCAGGACCATGAATATGATGGTCACCAAACAGAGAGTCTTTCCAGCCTCCAAAAGAATGGAACGCCATCGGAACGGGAATCGGAACATTAATGCCCACCATGCCGACCTGAATACGCGATGCAAACTCGCGGGCGCTGTCACCGTCACGAGTAAATAACGCCACACCATTCGCAAATGAATGCTCATGAATGAGCGCAACGGCCTGCTCAAAATCATCAACACGAACAACACTTAATACAGGACCAAATATTTCTTCCTGATAAATCTTCATCGACGGTTTAACACCATCAAACAAGCAAGGGCCGATGTAGAACCCCTTTTCGTGGCCGGAGATCTTCAATCCTCGGCCATCGACAACAAGCTTGGCGCCCTCTTGCAGGCCGCTCTCAACATAGCCGCGGATCTTGTCCAAATGCGCCTGTGTCACCACGGGCCCCATCTCTGCACCCTTCGCATCTCCTGGGGCGACCTTGATCGCCGATGCACGCTCAGCGATCTTGGCAATCAATGCATCGGCGACGTTACCCACCGCAACCGCAACCGAAATCGCCATACAGCGCTCGCCCGCAGAGCCGTATGCAGCACCGATCAATGCATCCACAGCCTGATCCAAGTCGGCATCGGGCATCACCACCAGATGGTTCTTAGCGCCGCCTAACGCCTGCACGCGTTTGCCGTGTTTAGAGGCGGTTTCGTGGATGTATCGGGCAATGGGCGTCGAGCCCACAAAACTCACTGCGGCAACCTTTGGATGGGCCAACAGCGCGTCCACAGCTTCTTTGTCGCCTTGAACGACATTGAAAACACCGTCCGGCAGGCCGGATTCTTTTAACCCCTGCGCCACCATCAACGATGCGGATGGATCACGCTCGGAGGGTTTCAAAACAAATGTATTGCCACAGGCAATGGCCACGGGATACATCCAACACGGCACCATGACCGGAAAGTTAAAGGGCGTAATTCCCACACACACGCCAACGGCCTGACGCAGGCTCCAGGCATCAATACCACTGCCGACCTGTTCGGTGTATTCGCCCTTTAACAAATGTGGAATGCCGCACGCAAACTCCACCACCTCCAGGCCGCGCTGCACCTCGCCCTTGGCATCATCAATCGTCTTGCCATGCTCCGCCGTAATCGCCTTGGCAAGTGCTTCCATGTTGCGCTCCATCCAGTCCTTGAACGCAAACATGACACGCGCACGTTTCACCGGCGGCGTGGCTGACCACGCTGGAAAGGCCTTCGCAGCCGACGCTACCGCACGATCAACATCGGCTACGCTAGCCAGTGCCACCTCACGCGCGATCTCGCCCGTGGCAGGATTAAAGACCGGCGCGGACCGCGCAGGAGCATCCTTGACAGTGGTGCCGTCGATCCAATGGCTGACCATGGACTGACCCAAAACCATATGTGGTGAATTCATAAAAACATCTCCAAAGTGCCCCACGCCATACGGGCGATCAGCACAGCTAAAAGAACCAGAAAAAATCGTCGAACAAACTGACTGCCTTTTTTTACGGCAAGGTGCGTGCCCAGCCAGGCCCCCACAATGTTGCACAAGGCCATAAGCACAGCCGCTTTTAAAAAGAACTCTCCCGCCGGCAAGAAAAACGCCAATGCGGCAAGGTTGGTCATCACGTTGACCACCTTGCTCGAGGCTGAAGCGTGCAGGAAATCATACCCAAAGAAGCGTACGAACACGAAGACTAAAAACGCACCGGTGCCGGGACCAAAAAAACCATCGTAAAAACCAAGCACACTTCCGACCAGTAGGCCCAACAGGCGTTGACGGCCTTGGGATAACCGCGGCGCATGGACCGCACCCATTTCTTTTTTGCGCAAGGTGACCACCGCAACAATCACCAGCATCACCAGCACCAAGGGCTGGCCCAGCGCTCGGGGCAAAAAACTCACTGCAGCAGCACCCAACCAGCCAAACACGGCCGCCCCGACAAGGGCGGGAACAATCGCATTCCAAGGCAGTTGTACCGCTCGGGCATAACGGCTAGCGGCCACCAAGGTGCCTGAAATGGCAGCAATCTTGTTGGTGCCAAAGAGTGCCGCCGGCGAGGCCTGTGGCACAAAGGAAAACAGCGCGGGAATAGCCACCAGGCCACCGCCTCCCACCACTGCATCAACAAATCCGGCCGCCAGGGCCACGGCCGCCAAAACCACCAGCACCCAGCCCTCGGGGCCTCCGGCCTGCCCGAAACTCAAAATCTCAGAAATCATCACAACCTTGGAAAAAATCCGCCCAATTCCAGGCAGAAGCAGGGCCAGGCTTGTTAGGATCAGTGCATGAAACCGCTCATTGTGACATCCGGCGACCCAGCAGGCATCGGGCCTGAAATCGTGCTCAAAGCCCTGCACCTCTGGCATAACAGCGGCCAAGGCCAACGCCCGCTCCTTATTTGCGGAGATCCGGATTGGTTTCTAGAAGAATCAAAAAAGTATCAAATTCCCACTAAAAATTTAGAATTTCTTCCTGTCAATTGGAAAAATCTAGAAATAAGCATTGGAAAAGTGGGAAAAGATAATGGGCAAGCCGGTTTCGAGTCCATTCGATCGGCCGTAAGCCTATGCAGCCGGAACGAGGCCGCAGGCATCGTTACAGCGCCGATCCACAAGGCATCGCTGGCGCTGGCAGGACACCCTTGGCCCGGACACACCGAGATGTTGGCCGAGCTGGCCAGTCCCTCCTCCCCACCCCCGGTGCGCATGATGCTGGTCAATCCAGAACTAAGGGTGGTGCTCAACACCGTGCATCTGGCCCTGCGCGATGTCATCGATGGATTAAATCAAGACGACTTGGTGCACACCATCGTCTTAGCTGAGCGGGCCTGTAAGCAACTCGGCGTACCGAAACCACGCGTGGCCATTGCCGGACTCAATCCCCATGCCGGTGAGTCTGGCCTGTTTGGCCGCGAAGACATCGACATCATTGCTCCAGCAGTTGCGAAGGCGAAGACACTTGGCATTAACGCCAGTGGGCCCTGGCCGGGGGATACGATTTTTATGCGGGCACGACAGCACAAAGACTTTGATGTGGTGGTCGCCCAGTACCACGATCAGGGCCTCATCCCCATCAAATACCTCGGCATCGACCAAGGCGTCAACATTACGTTGGGGCTGCCATTTATACGAACCAGCGTGGACCACGGCACCGCTTTCGATATCGCCGGCAAAAACATCGCCGACCCAGGATCGTTACTGGCCGCGATCGCCCTTGCCGATCGGCTGGCCAGCCAGCTCGAACATCCGGAACAATCCCCAACCAACCATTGATCGCACGACGCCTTCCGCCATGACCATCTCTTTGCTTGCCATCTGCGTTAGTGAGGTTAAACCCCTGTTGTTTCGTGATCCACACGATGAGAAACAACTCCACCGTGAAATGTCCGGCATACAAAAATCACCGATCAGCACCACCGAGGCCCCACGACGCGTACGGTGCACCACCCTTGGGGTGGCAGGAGATGAGCAGGCCGACCTCTCCGTTCATGGCGGGCCACAAAAAGCCGTGTATTGCTACCCGTCAGAGCACTACGCGTTTTGGAAGGCCGAGCTGTCTTGGCTTCACGATGTGTCGCCACTCTTTGGGCAGGTGGGCGAAAACCTCTGCATGAATGGAATCCTCGAATCCGACATCTGGATCGGTGACCGACTTCATATCGGTGAACAGGTTGTTCTTCAGGTGGTCAAACCACGAGAGCCCTGTTTTAAATTTAACGCACGAATGCGCTCCAATCAGGCCACCAAGCTGATGGCCGAAAGTGGGCGATGCGGATGGTACTGCAGTGTATTAACAGAGGGTGAGATCCAGCCCGGCGATCCCGTTAAGTTGATCGCCGGCTCTCGCGACACCACCGTAAAAGACGAATATAAGCGGCTCCTCAAACGCCGGTGATCAGGCAGCGAGACGCTGATCGAGGCGCGCCTGCAAGGTAGTCTTTGTTTGAATCAGCTGGTCCGGCAGGCCGTGCGCAAGTTTTGCAAAAAGCTCGGCATGCAGCTTGAACTCATCACCCCAGGCCTTCGCATCGATCGACGTGATCTTTGAAAACTGATCGTTCGAAAACTCCAACCCAGTCCAATCGAGATCTTCATAGCGCGGCGTCACACCGAACACATGGTCGACACCGCCCGCCTGCCCCTCAATACGTTGCAGCATCCACTTCAAAACACGGGCATTCTCGCCAAAACCAGGCCAGACAAACTTTCCGTTTTCGTCGGTTCTGAACCAATTCACACAAAAAATCTTGGGCAAACGCGCGCCACTTCGGCCGAGCTTCTCTCCCAAATCCAACCAGTGCGCGAAGTAATCGGCCATGTTGTAGCCACAAAATGGCAGCATTGCGAATGGATCACGACGGACTACACCCTGCTGACCCGCGGCTGCGGCCGTGGTCTCACTGCCCATGGTCGCAGCCATGTACACACCTTCTTGCCAGTTGCGGGCCTCGGTCACCAGAGGAACCGTGGTGGAGCGACGGCCCCCGAAAATAAAGGCATCAATCACCACACCCTGCGGGTCATCCCAATGGCTATCGATCACCGGATTCTGGGCTGCCGATACCGTAAAACGCGCGTTCGGGTGGGCTGCCTTACGGCCTTGTGATCGCGCAATCTCGGGAGTCCAATCCTTGCCCTGCCAATCGGTGCAATGGGCTGGCGGCAGTTCGGTCATACCCTCCCACCAGACATCACCGTCATCGGTTAAAGCAACGTTCGTGAAAATAACGTTTTCTTTTAACGATGCCATGCAGTTGTAATTGGTCTTATCGTTAGTGCCTGGCGCAACGCCAAAATAGCCATTTTCAGGATTGATCGCGCGCAATTGACCCTTCGCATCAGGCTTGATCCAGGCAATGTCATCGCCGATCGTGGTGATCTTCCATCCACCCGCATCGAGCCCCTTTGGCGGGATCAGCATTGCGAAATTTGTTTTACCGCAGGCCGAGGGGAAAGCCGCCGCAACGTGGTACTTCTTCCCCCAAGGTGCCTGAACACCCAAGATCAGCATATGCTCGGCAAACCACCCTGGATTTGCACCATGGGCTTCGCGGCGGCCCATTGCCGATGCGATCCGCAATGCAAAACACTTCTTGCCCAAGAGTGCGTTACCGCCATATCCAGAGCCGTATGACCAGATCTCTTGAGTCTCCGGAAAGTGCACGATGTATTTGGTGTCATTGCAAGGCCAAGCCACGTCGGACTCGCCCGCCTTGAGGGGCATCCCCACCGAGTGGACGCAAGGCACATACGCCCCATTGGCACCTAAGACGTCATACACGGCACGGCCCATGCGGGTCATCATGCGCATGTTCACCACCACGTAAGGGGAATCCGAAATTTCCACGCCGATATGCGCAATCGGCGAACCCAAAGGACCCATGGAAAAGGGAATCACATACATCGTTCGACCCTGCATGCAGCCCTTAAAGAGGCCTGAAAGCGTAGACCGCATCTCATGCGGATCGATCCAGTTGTTCGTGGGGCCTGCCTCGGCCTGCGTCTGACTGCAGATATAGGTCCGGTCCTCCACACGGGCAACATCAGATGGATCCGACCATGCGAGATACGAATTGGGGCGTTTCTGTGGATTAAGTTTTTTTAACGTTCCCGACGCGACCATTTCTGCACAAAGCCTGTCGTACTCGTCCTGGGAGCCATCACACCACACCACCTGTTGAGGCTGCGTTAAATCTGCAATGGAAGAGACCCACTCAATGAGTCCACGGTGCTGAACAAATGCTGGCGGTGTAATGGTCATGATCGGAAGCAATGTAAGAGATGATGTTGAAGTGCAACGACGGCTTTTTAAGCAGCTTTAGCCAAAAGATTTTAACATCGCAGTCTTCACCCACACTGTGCGACACGCAAGGCAACCCCTATGACATCTTCGGAGCACACTGCATTGGTCTTTCTCTCATGCGGCGGAACCATCGAGAAAACAGTACTACCCCAACAGGGACAACTCGGATTCGACCACTCGCGCGTTTCAGAATGGGCCGCCACTTGCCGCATTGCGCAAACCTGGCGTAGTGAAACCCTGATGTTGATCGACAGCCTCGAGATGACCGATGCAGACCGCAACACCGTTGCCGCTCACGTTGCCAGAATCCAGGAATCGCAAGTGGTTATTCTGCACGGCACCGACACCATGGTTCAGACAGCGGCGGTTGTTGCTAAGCATCGTCAACCGCACCAAACCGTAGTCTTTACGGGAGCCATGATTCCCGTCAGTCAATCGAATTCCGACGGACTGTTCAACATTGGCATGGCAACAGCAGCAGTCCAGCTTCTTGAGCCAGGGGTCTATATCGCCATGAGTGGGCAAGTCTTTCCGGCAGACGCTGTACGAAAAAATAGAGAAAAAGGCGTATTTGAGGCCGTCGCGACGCAGGCTGAAGAGCCCTCTCAGCATCAAAACGACAACGGAACGCTGCGCATCACAAAACGCAAATGGACAGGTTCCTTTCGTTGATCACCATGCAAAGCAGCAGCAAGAGTACTACTTACCAATACAGAACCGGCCGAAAATCTCGCCCAATAAATCGTCGGATGAGAACTCCCCGGTGATCTCCGATAGTGCGGCATGCGCCTGACGTAAACATTCCGCCAAAAGTTCAAGCTCCTTTGCGGTCAGATGCTGGGTCGCCTCTTGGCACGCCACACGACTACGTTGCAAGGCCTGAAGATGCCGCGCTCTAGCGGCAAACACTCCGCTGCTCGCGTCACCCGTCCAGCCAGCAAGGTCAAGCAGCCGCTGTCTCAACTGATCCAATCCCAACCCTGTTTTTGCTGAGATATGAACCGCATCTGCATCCTTTCCCTGCGAAACATGCAAAGCCAAATCGCTTTTATTCCAGACACGGACAACGGCCCGGCATGACGATGCCTGCTGCACAACCTTCTGTTCCAACGCATGATCAACCGGAACCGTACCCGTGGCGTCCCGTAACAACACGACCACCTGTGATCGTTGTACCTCTTGCCAGGTTCGAGCAATGCCAAGCCGCTCAACCTCATCGGACGTATCCCGCAATCCTGCGGTATCGATCACATGCATCGGTACGCCATCCACACTTATTTCTTGGACAATTCGATCACGGGTCGTACCCGCAATCGCCGTGACCAGCGCAACGTCTTGTTCAGCCAACGCATTTAACAGCGATGATTTGCCAACATTGGGAGCGCCCACCAAAACAACACGCAGACCCTCGCGCAATACCGCACCACGTGAAGCACTATCGTGGACTTGGGTTAAGACCGCCAAAATATCGCTCAATCGTTGCGCAACACCTTCGCGTTCAATAAACGGAATATCCTCTTCTGGAAAATCAAGGCAAGCCTCAACGCGCATCCGAACATCAATCAATCGGTTCTGAAGATCGCTGATCAACTGACTAAACGTACCCTGAAGCGAGGCCAAAGCACTTCGGGCAGCACGTTCCGTGCCTGCATCGATCAGATCAGCAACACTCTCGGCCTGCGCCAAATCCAACTTGTCATGAAGAAAGGCCCGCTGCGTAAACTCCCCGGGCTCTGCCATTCGCATCCGGCCAGACGAGGGCACAAAACCCAGGCAACGATTTAACAACAAGGACAGCACGCCCACGCCACCGTGCCCCTGCAGTTCTAAGACATCCTCACCGGTATACGAATGAGGCCCTGGGAAAAAAATCGCCAGGCCTTCATCGATCGGCTGACCATTTTCATCCAAGAATGACAAATGCGTGGCCACCCTGGGAACCAGTGGCCGGCCACATACGGCTAGCGTCAACGCGACCACCAGCGGCCCAGAGACACGGACCACTCCAATTGCACCACGCCCAGGGGGTGTCGCGATAGCGACGATCGTATCGGTCACCATGGATACCCCTGGTCAAGTCAATCGCTTATCGATGGGCGGCAGCTGCCTTCTCAATTTGCTTCATCACCATCCACTGCTGAGCGATGGAAAGCACGTTATTCACGAGCCAATACAACACGAGTCCGGCAGGGAAAAAGAAGAAAAAGACGGAGAACACAATGGGCATCGCCATCATGACCTTGGCCTGAATGGGATCCGGAGGGGGAGGATTCAGTTTGGTCTGGATAAACATGGTGATAGCCATGATCACTGGAAGTATGTAGTAGGGATCAGGCGTGGATAGGTCTGTAATCCATCCAATCCACGGTGCATTACGCATCTCTACGCTCGCAAGCAACACCCAATACAAGGCAATAAATACAGGGATCTGCACCAGAATAGGTAAGCATCCGCCAAGCGGGTTTATCTTTTCTGTTTTATAGAGTTCCATCATGGCCTGATTTAACTTGGCCTTGTCGTTAGCATGAATCTCACGCAATTTCATCAACCGCGGTGTTACAGCCTTCATTTTGGCCATGGACTTGTAACTGGCCGCGGACAACGGATAGAACACCAGTTTGATAATGATCGTCAACAACACGATTGCCCAACCCCAGTTGGCAACAATGCCGTAGAGCTGTTCGAGTAGCCAATAAATTGGCTTGGCCAAAAACGTTAGCCAGCCATAATCCACCACGAGATCAAGGCCTGGTGAAAGCTTTTCTAAAACATCTTGCAACTGAGGACCGGCAAACAAAACCGCATCGTGTGTCTGCTGCGCTCCCGGCAAAATGGCCGGCAAGGCTTGGATAATGCCAACGCTGTAAAGGTTGTTTTCGATTCGGCGGGTATAAAACTCTCGGGGTGCATCGTTCGACGGAATCCATGCACTTACAAAATAGTGTTGGATAACTCCGAACCAGCCGTTGTTCGCTGTTTTAACATGGCTGGCCTTGTTTTTTTCGATGTCCGAAAAATCGATTTTTTCAAACTTTCCTTCCTGGGTGTACAAGGCTGGGCCAATAAACGTCTGGTAGAACTGGCTCTCACCTGGAGGGCGCTCTCCATTGCGCATCAGCTGCAAATACACCATGGGAGAGACAGTATCCGCACCGGTGTTCTGCACTGAATGTTGAACTCGGATGACATACCCAGATTCATCGATCGAATAGGTTTTAGTAAGTTTCAAACCACCGGATTCAGATACCAAAACCACATTGCGATTAGCATCTAACCCTTCACGAAGTGCTGCCCTTTTAAAGACAGACATGTGATTTGGATAGCTGATCTGATTCACCGATTGGCCAATCAAACCTGATTGGGCTTCGTATCGGCGTGCAGGCGTCTGATCAAACAACACCACACGGTTTCCTTCGTACGCTTCGGAGAACTGATTTACCAATGTTGCACGAGCAATCCGCGCCCCTTGAGTGTCGATCTCCAATTCAACATCTTTATTTTTAAGAATAATTTTTTCGCCGCTGGCAGCAACAGTGGTTGGCGCAACACCTGCAACAGGGGCTGATTTCATGGCAGGGGAGGCCGTTGGCACCGATGCTCCATTCGCTTTTGCGTTTGAAGCGGATGGGCTTGATGTCTGAGAGGGTACTGCAGAGGACCCCACTGGCGCTTGCGTTCCCGGCGAAGGTGATGCGGGCGCATTGCTGTCTTTGGTTACGGGCGCGCCAAACATGGAGCCCTGACCCGAATAGCGCATATAGGAATCCCAAAGCATCAGTAATGACATTGAGAAAATGACCCACAAAATGGCACGACGCGTATCCATAAGCTCTACTCAGTAAAAAAATGTTCAGTTGGGGATTTGGGTTTAGAACGAAGCTCTGTCGGCACCGGGTCTAAGCCCCCCTCACACCAAGGGTGACACCGACCGAGACGCTTAGCGGTAAGCCATGTCCCAGAAAACAAACCGTACCGCTCGATAGCCTCAATTGAATAATCAGAACAGTGCGGAAGATAACGGCAACGTGGCCCCAGCAGAGGGCGGAGGGTCCATTGATACAGGCGCACCAGAGCTACGCCCACCCGTTTGCCAATTACAGACAACACCCTCGTTGGCAAGATCATGCTGCCATTGCCTTTTCCAGCGCCAAGGACAGATCGTTTTTCATTCGATGTTGACCATGCAGTCGCCACTCGGTCTTGGGTTGAGGAGATGTGACTCTTACGATCAACACAACTTCTTCGCCAAATGGTGGTCTTTTCGTTCGGAACAAAGCCCTGGCCCATCGTTTGATCTGGTTACGCTGTACTGCATACTTCACCAGCTTTTTGGGCACTACAAAACCCAATCGCATGCCATCGGACGATGGTGCTCGGTACACCGCACAGGACCCGGTTTTAACAACCGGCCGAGTGGTCAGAACCTTCTTATAGGTTTCTGAACTGTGCAAGCGGTCATCTCGCTTGCCCATGAATATGGTTTGATTGTTTAGACCGCCAGGCGCTTACGGCCTTTAGCACGACGCGCACGAATAACTGCCCGACCACTGCGGGTTTTCATACGAACCAAAAAGCCGTGGGTGCGTTTGCGACGCACAACGGAGGGTTGAAAGGTACGTTTCATAATGGATCTCAGCTTTAATAAATAAAAACTACGCGGAACCGGGCAGTATACGATTTTTAAGGTTTTTTGGCTTTATTGGGGCAAACCAGGCCTGTGGATAACTCCGCTTCTCGGGTAGAATCCAATCCATGGAATCGCTGTGGCAAGACTGTCTTTTGCACTTTGAACGGGAGCTGCCCAACCAGCAGTTTCAGACATGGTTTAAGCCGCTAGAACTGCTCCGTATTGACCAAAACACCACTCATAGTAGGGTCATTCTGGGTGCTCCAACGCGCTTTAAACAAGGGTGGGCAAAGAACCAATTTTCAAAACCTCTATCGTCATGGTGGTCCCAGACCCTTGGCATGCCCGTTGAGCTTGAAATCGAGATATCCGGACAAGCAGACGTTGTCGAGGAGCCGTTGTCTTCGCCTACAGGAGCCGACAAGGGCCAACCATCACCACGCCCCAGCGCATCCGAAGAACGGCCTGTAAAAGATTCTGCCGCACAGGACTCCTCTCGACAGCAAAGCCGACTCAACAATGAGTGGACATTTGAAACCTTTGTTCCAGGAAAAGCTAATCAACTTGCCCGCGCTGCAGCCCTGCAGGTTGCCGAGAATCCCGGACGGGGCTACAACCCATTGTTTCTCTACGGCGGAGTGGGGCTAGGAAAGAGCCATCTTATTCATGCCGTTGGCAACTGCTTGCTGGCGCAAAACAAAACAGCCCGCGTCCGATACATCCACGCCGAGGCCTACGTAAGCGATGTCGTCAAAGCTTACCAACGTAAGTCTTTTGATGAGTTCAAACGCTATTACCATTCGCTCGACCTCCTTCTTATTGATGACATTCAGTTTTTCGCGGGTAAACAACGCACCCAAGAAGAATTCTTTTATGCCTTCGAAGCGCTGATCGCAGCACAGAAGCAAATCATCATCACCAGTGACACGTATCCAACCGAACTCGGTGAAATCAATCCTCGTCTTCTTACCCGGTTTGCATCAGGTCTTACAGTAGCTATCGAGCCTCCAGAGCTTGAGATGAGGGTAGCCATTTTGATGAAAAAAGCGGATTTAGAAGCTTTTCATCTTCCCGAGGAAGAAGCCTTTTTTATAGCGAAACAGTTGAGGTCAAACGTTCGCGAACTTGAAGGCGCCCTAAAGAAAGTGATCGCATATTGTGGATTTCATCAAAAGTCTGCGTCGATTGATGTTGTGAAAGAGGCACTCAAAGACCTTTTGTCGCTGCAAAAAACCTTAATTTCGGTCGAGAATATTCAGAAATCAGTGGCTGATTTCTACAACATTAAAGTTGCCGATATGTACAGCAAACGTCGACCGGCCAACATAGCGATGCCTCGGCAAATTGCCATGTACCTATCAAAAGAACTTACCCAAAAAAGTTTCCCTGAAATCGGAGATCTGTTTGGGGGTCGGGATCACACTACAGTCCTGCACGCTGTTAAAAAAATAACCGACTTACGACTTCGTAACGCCGAGCTCAACCACCAATTGCACATCTTAGAACAGCAACTCAAAACCTGAGACGCCAAACACAACCCACCAATGTCCAACCATCAGCCTGTGAATAACCGTTGCATAACTCCAAGCTCAATGTCCACATCACCCGTGGATAACCACTGGCAAACCCTGTTAATAGCCAGACGTTCTCCATGGACAACATCAACAGCATCACCACTACCAATGAAGTTGTGCACATTCTCACTATCTTGTAAACGATTTATCCACAAGTTATTCGAACGCCACTTGCCATGCCTGCCAACGGTCTCGCCAGGTTACCCACAGATTTTTTGGACCTTAGTTACGACTACTAATTTACAAAAGAGAAAAACAAAATGATTCTCATAAAAGCCCAGCGAGACGCGTTGCTAAAACCGTTACAGACCGTTTCAGGAATCGTTGAACGACGGCATACACTACCCATCCTTTCCAACGTTTTGATCAGTAAACAAGGTGAAACAGTCTCGTTTTGTTCAACTGACATTGAAATGCAAATTCGCACTCAATCTGCAATGGGCTCAGGTCAAGAGGACATTTCAACGACAGTTGCCGCACGTAAACTGCTCGATATTTTGCGTGCCTTGCCCGAGCAAAACGAGATCAATGTCTCTTACACCAACAAGAAGCTGGTGTTATCGCAAGGTAAATCAAAATTTAGTTTGCAAACCTTGGCGGCAGAAGAATTTCCAACCGTAACATCGGCTGATCACTATCCAGCCACTGTCACACTCTCTCAAAAAGCGCTGAAGCATCTTTTGCATCTGGTGCATTTTGCGATGGCGCAACAAGATATTCGCTACTACTTAAATGGCCTGCTGCTCGTTATTGATCAAGACAGTCTTAAAGCCGTTGCAACAGACGGACATCGCCTTGCCTTTTGCGCTATTAAGTCAACCGATGCAGGTGTTGCCATCAACATGTCGGGAGAACGGCAGGAAGTTATCATTCCAAGAAAGGCGGTGCTGGAGCTCCAGCGGCTATTGTCGGATAGCGACGACGCAGTCTCTATCGAATTTGCAGCCAATCAGGCGCGATTCAAATTTGATCAGATTGAACTTCTTTCTAAATTGATTGAAGGGAAGTTTCCTGATTACCAACGGGTTATACCCACAGGCCACACGAAACATTTCACCATGGATCGTGAGGTCTTGCTCGGAGCGCTCCAACGGGCTGCGATTTTGACTACCGATAAGTTCAAAGGGGTGCGATTGACTCTCTCCTTAAACAGTCTTCGGGTCTCGTCGACCAACGCAGAACAAGAAGAGGCATCAGAAGAGCTGGAGCTTGATTATCAAGGCGATCCTGTAGATATCGGCTTTAATGTCCAGTACTTGCTGGATGTACTTTCCAATTTGAAAAGTAAAACCGTGCAGCTGTCGTTGCAAGATCCAAACGCAAGTGCGCTCATCACCACTTCGGACGATCTCGAATTCAAGTATGTCGTGATGCCGATGCGGATCTAACCTTTCGACAATGTTTCATTTTGCTGCAGTAAGGAGTGTTGTGTGATTTTTCCTCGTTTTGGTTGCTATCAAGAAATGCCGTCTGATATGAATACACAGGGCTACGGTGCTGAGTCCATCAAGATGCTTAAAGGCTTGGAAGCCGTGCGTAAACGCCCAGGCATGTATATCGGTGATACACACGATGGCAGCGGTCTACACCATATGGTTTTCGAGGTTGTCGATAACGCCATTGATGAAGCTTTAGCGGGCCATTGCGACGATATCGTAGTGACAATTCACACGGACAATTCCATCTCTGTTACCGACAATGGACGAGGGATTCCGACGGATATTCACAAAGACGACGAGTTTGGTCGGTCTGCGGCTGAAATCGTTATGACAGAACTGCACGCAGGCGGCAAGTTTGATCAAAACAGTTATAAAGTCTCCGGTGGATTGCATGGTGTTGGCGTATCTGTAGTCAATGCATTGTCCGATTGGTTGCGGTTAACAATTCGCCGCAATGGCCAAGTCCATTCGATGGAATTTCGTGCTGGAGAGCGTATTGCTCCCCTCTCAGTGACGGGTTCCACTGACCGTCGTGGCACGGAAGTCCATTTTCTTGCCAGTGCTGAAATTTTTGGTCAGGTTAACTTCCACTTTGATGTGTTGGCAAAACGTCTTCGGGAATTAAGTTTCTTAAATAACGGTGTCAAGATCCGCCTGCTCGATCAGCGAGAAGGGAAAGAAGAAAACTTCGCATTCTCAGGTGGTGTGCAGGGATTTGTTCAATACATCAACCGGGCTAAGACCACGCTTCATCCCAGTGTTTTTTATGTCAGCGGGGAAAAAGACAACGTTACCGTTGAGGCTGCATTGCAATGGAATGATAGTTACA
>JACCDW011288836.1_pt1 | contig 20039 bp, 18 predicted proteins | sample 7449781 | NCBI WGS metagenome assembly JACCDW01 (sample SAMN15323449, study PRJNA562643) | freshwater metagenome | isolation source: river surface water | place: USA:Blue River Watershed | collected 2017-08-18
AAGAATAAATTATTAGCACTATATGGCTATTCTTTGGATGATTATATCGAAGACAAGTTTGAATTTACCTATCATGAGGGTAAGCCTTACTTAAAGGTATTAGATGAGCGCATTCAAAAAGTGAATGCAGGTCCAGTTACTGCCATGCGTAAAATTCCTAAGTCCAACGACTGGGATATAGAACAAGAGGAAGCAACTGGGGATAATAAGATCGCCAAAACGATTGAGCGCTATGGGTTGGTGATTCAGCAAAATACCAATGAGTATCCTTTTTTAACCTTAAGTATTGTAAGAGGCGAAGTGAATGAAGAAGGCACCACCTTTGTAGGCAAGGTTGAAAAAATTGATTTGCCAAAATTTGTAACACCGGATGAGATCAAAGAAGAGGACAGAAATTTATTACAAACCGTTAGAAAATTACAATCCTCGGAGCTCACTAAATATTTAAATAAGAACTCTCCCTTTATGGGGATTTGGGATACCATCTTGCATGCCGAAGATGCAAGTCTACCAATGGAGACGAAGGAGTTGATTCAGGAATACATGCATCCGAAATTGGAAAAATTGTGGAGAGACATTTCTGAGCATCCATTTAATTTTCATTTGCCTGCGAATAAACCATTTACGACAGCCAATTTACAAAAAGCGGAGTTGGTATTTAACACAATTCAACCCAGCTTTAAAGTAGAAAAAGAAGCTGACCGCTATATTATTTATGCTCAGGTAAATCTTCCGGAAGGGAAAATTGCCTTGGACGAGAACCATGCGAAGTCTCATTATATTTTCCAATACCATCATCAATTTTTTACTTGGAAAAATAGAGAAGATTTAAAATGGATAGAGGCATTCATGCCAACCGGCTTTAATGAAATTGAATTAGAGCAATGGCCGGATTATTTGCAATCTACCTTATTGCCATTATCTAAATTATATGCAGTAGAATTAGGCAATGTGAAGCAGGAAAAATTGAGAGGGGTAAAACCACAATTACAAATACTGTTGAAAGAGGACAGGGACTTTTTATTGTTTGAACCTATTTATACCTATAAAGATATTGTAGTAACAAAAGACGATGGCCCTTCTGTAATACAACAACAAGGTGAAAAAATTATTATTCTAGAAAGAGATTTAGCTGCAGAAAGAAGCTTAATGGGGGTAATTGAACAATTGCACTCTGGATTTGTGCGCCCAAATGAAGGGAATGTGTTGGCATTAAAAGGCGCAGAAGTATTAAAAAACAATTGGTTTTTCTTATTCATCGATACGTTGAAAGAGAAGCAAATACCTTTGTTTGGATCAGAAAAATTAAAGCAGTTTAAATTTAATACCGCAAAACCTGCTACCAAATTATATATTAGTAGCAATACAGATTGGTTTGATGCTAAAGTTGAAATTTCATTTGGAGATCAAAAAGTGTCCGTCCAAGATATTAAAAACATGTTGTCTAATAAACAACAATTCGTGCCTTTAAAAGATGGTAGTTTAGGTGTATTGCCTGAGCAATGGTTGAACAAGTATTCCTTATTGTTTAAAGTGGGTGAGGGAAAAACAGACAACTTAAAGCTTAGCAAGTATCATTTTTCTATTCTAGATGAATTGTACGAGCAAAGAGATGAAGAAGAATTGATCTTCCAATTAGAGGGAAAATATGAGAAGATAAGGGAGAAATATTCAATTGCCGACGTGCCTCCTCCAGCACACTTAACTCCTATTTTACGCCCGTATCAAATAAGCGGCTTCCAGTGGTTGAATTATTTGCATGATGTTCAGTGGGGTGGTATTTTGGCAGATGATATGGGATTGGGTAAAACCATTCAAACCCTCTCTTTCTTACAACATTTAAAAGAAAAGAATGGCAAGCTTACTGCTTTAGTAGTTTGTCCAACCACTCTTTTATATAACTGGCAAAATGAATTGAAAAAATTTACGCCTAGCTTAAGTTTTCGAATTCATCACGGCGGCACTAGAAGTAAAAATCAATTGTTCTCAGATCCAGTGGAAGTGATTATTACTACTTATGGCACTTTAAGAAGTGATATTAAGATATTCTCAGAAGTATTATTTGATTATGTGATTTTAGATGAAAGTCAGGCAATAAAAAATCCTTCAAGTAAAGTGACCAAGGCTGCCTGTTTATTAAAAGCTACCAATAAATTATGTTTGAGTGGTACACCATTGCAAAACAATACATTTGATATATATGCTCAAATGAATTTCCTAAACCCGGGTATGCTAGGTACGGTGGAATATTTTAAGCATAATTTTTCTATGCCTATTGATAAGTTTGACGAAAAGGAGCAGAAAGAACATTTGAGAAAATTTGTATTCCCATTCATTTTGCGACGAACCAAAGAACAGGTGGCTAAGGATTTGCCAGAAAAACAAGAAATGGTATTGTATTGCGAGATGGGTACAGCGCAAAGAAAAATTTATGAAGCGTATAGAAATGATTATCGCGATAAGTTAATTGGTATGGTAGAGGAAAAGGGGATTCAAAAATCTCAATTATCCATTTTACAAGGCTTAATGAAACTACGTCAAATTTGTGATAGCCCAGCTATTATTAAAGACGAGGCTTATCCAAATGAATCTGTTAAACTCACTGAATTAACACGTGAAATTACCGAGAATATTGGGGATCATAAGGCCTTGGTGTTCTCTCAGTTCTTAGGCATGTTGGGCTTAATTAAAGAAGAGCTAACAAAATTAGGAATTGATTACGAATATTTTGACGGAGGTAGTACCATACAAGAAAGAGAAAAAGCGATTGAACGTTTTCAAAATGATCCAAAATGTAGGGTATTCTTAATCTCTTTAAAAGCGGGAGGCGTAGGACTGAATTTGACTGCTGCAGATTATGTTTACATTGTTGATCCATGGTGGAACCCAGCGGTAGAACAACAAGCTATTGATAGAACCCATCGTATTGGACAAACCAAAAATATATTTGCGTATCGAATGATTTGTAATGATACGGTAGAGGATAAAATCTTAAAATTACAAGATCGAAAAAGATCTTTGGCCAAGGAACTTATTTCAGATGAAGAAGGTTTCGTGAAGTCCTTGACCAAAGATGATATTGCGTATTTATTCAGTTAGTAAACTGGAATGCTTCAACGCAATTATTGCTTTACAGATCGAATTATTTAATTTCTGCCGCTGCAATCAATGCTTTTGGATTTTTCAAAAATTCATCCTTGCATTCCTTTGAGCAAAAACCCAATACTTTGTTATCATAGTGAGCGGTATCACTAATGCCAGCTGTAACCGGCATGCCACAGGTTGGATCTTTTTTGTTATTCACTAAACTAACATCATAGTTATTGGTAGCTAGGGAATCTATTGCCATTGCGGCAGCAGAATCTATCGCAGCTGCTTCGGTGGTGGAAGTATCTGCCTTTGGGTTATCGCAAGCGGCAAATAGCATACCGATACAGATCAAAGTGGTGCCAAGAATTTTTTTCATATTGTTGATTTTTGTTAGTATTTCAAAAATACGAAGGCAAAGGGGTATTTTAAAACTAACAACTATTAATTTACGACCCAATCTTCCCCTTTAATGCCTTTCAGATCAAATTATAGCTTGCATTGGCGCTAATTTGTTTATTTATTAAGTATTTTTACAGCCTAGATCCTAATTGTAGGAATTAAACATGAAACAGGAACCATTACATATCTTATCGACGCGTGCTAATTTTGCACCGGTCCCTGTATTGAACAGCCCCAACAGGTTGCCGCTTGCGGTTAGATTTTCACCGCGACGTGGATTCTGATAGGACGAGCAATTGGCACTTGCCCCTATCAGTGGAAAAAGCCCCGAATTTTGATAGAAACGCCAGAAGTGTCACTTTTTTAAATTTTAGAGATTATTGGAACAGCAAATAATTGTACGTGTAGCCCATAGTGGCGATATTCATTATGCCATTGCCATTACAGACGAAATGGCTTCATCCGCAAAAGCGCGTGGAACGGGCATCGCAAAACGAAGTCCAGAATATGTTGCTAAAAAAATTGAGGAAGGTAAGGCCGTGGTGGCACATACTGCCGACGGTACCTGGGTAGGTTTTTGTTATATTGAAGCATGGCAACATGGTCAGTTCGTAGCCAACAGTGGATTGATAGTTTCTCCAGCCTTTAGAAAAAGCGGAATTGCTAAAAAGATTAAGCAAACCATTTTTCAATTGTCTAGAGAAAAATATCCTGATGCCAAATTGTTTGGTTTAACGACTGGATTGGCCGTAATGAAAATTAATAGTGAATTAGGATACGAGCCCGTTACCTATAGTGAGTTAACCGACGATGAAGAATTTTGGGCTGGCTGCAAGAGTTGTGTGAACTACGAAATTTTAATGAGTAAGGATCGTAAAAACTGTATGTGTACAGCCATGTTGTATGAGCCTAAAGGGTTGCATACTCCTGAAGAGACTGCTTCAGAATTTAAATCTAATTCAAAGCTATACGCACGTTTTATGAAAATAAAACAAAACAAATTATTACAATGGTTGACTAAAAAATAATGATTATGGAAAAAGTTGTTCTGGGATTTAGCGGTGGATTGGATACCACTTTTTGTGTAAAATACTTAACGGAGGATAAGGGATTGGAAGTGCATAGTGTAATTGTAAACACAGGTGGCTTTACCGAGGAGGAATTAAAAAAAGTAGAAGCGCATGCCTATGCATTGGGTGTAAAAACGCACACTACTGTAAACGCAGTAAAAGGGTATTACGATTCTATCATTAAATATTTAGTATATGGGAATGTATTAAAAAACAATACCTATCCTTTAAGTGTAAGTGCAGAGCGATTGTCGCAAGCATTACATATTGCAGAACATGTAAAAAAAGTTGGGGCAAAATTAGTGGCGCATGGTAGTACAGGGGCAGGTAATGATCAAGTTCGCTTTGATATGATTTTTCAAATCATGATTCCAGGCGTTGAAATCTTAACGCCTATTCGCGATTTGCAATTAAGCCGTGAGGCAGAGATTGAATATTTGAAGGGCAAAGGAGTGGAAATGAATTTTGAGAAAGCGGCTTACTCAATTAATAAAGGATTATGGGGTACTAGTGTAGGTGGAAAAGAAACCTTGAACTCAAAGGGAATGTTGCCAGAAGCTGCTTGGCCAACACAAATGACCAAGGCGGGTGCCACTGAAGAAATGATTATTCGTTTCGAGCAAGGAGAAATTAAAAAAGTAAATGGACAATCCTTCACACATCCTACAGAAGCTATTCAATATATACAATCGATAGCGGGTGCTTACGGTATAGGAAGAGATATTCATGTGGGAGATACCATTATTGGCATTAAAGGCAGAGTGGGATTTGAGGCCGCAGCACCTATGGTGATTTTAAAAGCGCACCATGCTTTAGAAAAGCATGTATTAACCAAATGGCAATTGTCTTGGAAGGATCAGTTGGCTTCTTTTTATGGCAACTGGTTACATGAGGGACAAATACTCGATCCAGTAATGCGTGATATTGAAGCGTATTTAACCAATTCGCAAGAACAAGTAACAGGAGAGGTCTTTGTACAGTTGAATCCATATCATTTTCAAATTTTAGGCATCGAGTCTCCTAATGACTTGATGAGTGCAAAGTTTGGAAAGTATGGAGAAATGAATACTGGATTTACAGGTGCCGATGTAAGAGGTTTCACCAAAATATTTGGTAATCAAACAAGCATCTTCCACAATGTAAAGGAATCGAATAAAAAATAAGTTGAGTAAATGTGTTGTCACAGATTAAGATCAAAGCAGCACGATTCATAAATAATTATAAGTTGAGTCAAATGCAAAAAGTTAAAATTGGTATCGTTGGAGGTGCAGGGTATACAGGTGGCGAATTGTTGCGTGTATTGCTACATCATCCCAATGCGCAAATAATTTTTGTGCATAGTTCTAGTAATGCAGGCGAGCCAATAACTAAAGTGCATACAGATTTAGTTGGGGATACGGATTTATTATTTGCCAGTGAATTGAATCAAGCTATTGATGTTTTATTTTTATGTGTAGGTCACGGAGATGCCCAAAAGTTTTTGGCTACCCATAAAATAAATGCAAGTATTAAAATTATTGACTTATCCCAAGATTTTAGATTGGCAGGTACAGCGAACCAAGGCGATAGAAATTTTGTTTACGGTTTACCAGAATTACAAAAAGAGAAAATAAAGGCAGCTACCCATATTGCCAATCCAGGTTGTTTTGCAACAGCGATACAATTGGGTTTATTGCCATTGGCATCCAAAGGATTGTTAAATGAAATTCATACAACCGGTATCACTGGTTCCACTGGCGCTGGTCAAGGCTTATCGTCAACCAGTCATTTTAGTTGGAGAGCCAACAATATACAAGCGTATAAAACTTTACAACATCAGCATGTAAATGAAATAGGAGAAAGTTTGGCAAACTTACAAGGCAACCAAAATGCCGAACTTAATTTTGTGCCATGGAGGGGTGATTTCGCAAGAGGTATATTTATTACCTCAGTGGTAACATGTGATTTAAATTTGGAGGCCGTATATGATTTGTACAATGCTTATTATGATAGTCACCCATTTACGTATGTTTCTAAAAACAATATTGATTTGAAACAAGTGGTGAATACCAACAAGTGTTTAATTCATATTGAAAAACAAGGAAATAAAATTGCAATTCATTCGGTGATTGATAATTTATTAAAAGGGGCAGTAGGACAAGCGGTACAAAATATGAACTTATTAATGGGATTAGAAGAGGAAGCAGGGTTACAATTAAAAGCCAATTATTTTTAAATTTATTCATCATGTCTTTATTCAACGTTTATCCTTTAAATCCTATCGCTATCACCAAGGCCGCAGGCAGTCGTGTGAGGGACGATAAGGGACAGGAGTACTTGGATATGTATGGCGGCCATGCCGTAATAAGCATTGGTCATACGCAACCTCATTGGGTAAAAAGAATCGAGGATCAATTACATGCCATTGCTTTTTATTCTAATTCGGTGATTATGCCAATCCAGGAAGAGTTAGCGGCGGCATTAAATGAAATTAGTGGCAAAAAAGAGTATCAATTGTTTTTATGCAATAGTGGAGCAGAAGCAAATGAGAATGCTTTAAAGTTGGCCTCTTTTCATACTGGAAGAAAAAAAATAATCGCATTTAAAAAAGCTTTTCACGGTAGAACATCCTTGGCAGTAGCTGCAACCGACAATCCAAGTATTGTAGCTCCTGTGAATGAAACTAATAATATTATTTTTTTACCCTTCAATGATATTGATGCTTTGGATGCCTGCTTTGCAAGTAATGGATCAGCTATTGCTGCGGTAATTATTGAAGGTATACAGGGAGTAGCAGGAATTCATGTGGCAAGTGATGCATTTTTACAGGCCATCAGAAAAGCATGTGATACTCATGGTGCTGTCTATATAGCAGATAGTGTACAATGTGGCTATGGCCGTTCCGGTCAGTTTTTTGCACATGACCACGCAGGTGTAAATGCGGATATCTATTCCATGGCTAAAGGAATGGGTAACGGTTTCCCGATTGGTGGAATATTAATTGCACCCCATATACAGGCAAAATTTGGAATGTTGGGAACTACATTTGGGGGGAACCCATTAGCCTGTGCTGCAGCTTTAGCCGTTATTGAAGTAATGCAAAAAGATAATTTAATTAAAGCAGCAGCTGAAAAAGGGGCTTACTTAATCAATGCCTTAAATAAGATGGAAGGCATTAAAGTGGTAAGAGGTCGTGGGCTCATGATTGGTTTTGAAATGGAAGAGGGATTGGAAGATCTGCGTAAAGTTTTATTGAATGACCTTAAAATATTCACAGGAGAAGCTAAACCCAATGTGATTCGTTTATTGCCCTCTTTGGCAATCACCATGGAGGATCTCAATTTATTTTTAACAGGGTTGAATCAAGCAATTCAACAATTGAAGCAAAAGAAAGACTAGGCAATGAAACAGTTTATTTCAGTAAAGGATGTGACAGATATCAATGCATTGGTAAATCAAGCATTACAGTATAAGGCCAATCCATTCGTTGATAAAGCTTTAGGGGCCAATAAAAGAATTGGATTACTTTTTTTGAATCCTAGTTTAAGAACAAGATTAAGCACACAGGTGGCTGCGCAAAATTTAGGTATGGAGCCCATAGTATTTAATGTAGATAAGGAAGGTTGGGCTTTAGAATTTACAGAAGGGGCTATCATGAATGGCGCCACAGTAGAACATATTAAAGATGCTGCTCCCATTTTAGGCAACTATTTTGATATTTTATGCATAAGAACATTCCCAGGTTTGCAAAATAGAGCGGATGATTACGGTGAAAAAATAATAAATCAATTCATAAAGTATGCAGGTATACCGGTAGTAAGTTTGGAGTCCGCTACTTTACATCCATTACAATCATTAACTGATCTCATTACCATAAAGGAGTCAATAGCTTCAAATGAAAATTTAAAGGGGAAGCAACCCAAAATTGTATTGACCTGGGCGCCCCATATTAAACCTATTCCACAATGCGTTTCCAATAGCTTTAGCGAATGGATCAATGCTTGGGGGGAGGCCAATTTTGTAATTACCCATCCAGCGGGGTATGAATTAGATGAAGCCTATACAAAAGGTGCTAGGATTACGCATAATCAAGAAGAAGCATTGAAGGATGCTGATTTTGTATATGTAAAAAATTGGAGCAGCTACAGTGACTATGGAAAAGTGTTGTGTACGGATGCTAACTGGATGTTAACCAATGCAAAATTAGCTTTAACGCATAATGCAAAAGTGATGCATTGTTTACCTGTGAGAAGAAATGTAGAATTGAGTGATGAGATTTTAGATGGTACCAATAGTTTAGTGACAAAAGAAGCTTCTAATAGAGTTTGGGCAGCACAATCGGTACTTTCTTCTATTTTAAATTCAATAAAGTAAAAGGTTTGTTTTCATTAAAATGAACTAAAATTAATTATGGAAAAATTATACGTCATTAAAATAGGGGGTAATATAGTTGACAATCCAGCATTGTTAACAGCATGCCTAACCGCTTTTTCTACATTGAAAGGGCAGGCTATTTTAGTGCACGGGGGTGGAAAATTAGCCACAGAATTAGCGACTTCTCTTGGCGTAGCACAAACCATGGTGGAAGGAAGAAGAGTTACGGATACCGAAACTTTAAAAATTGTAACCATGGTATACGCAGGCTATATCAATAAAAATATAGTTGCACAATTACAAGCCTTAGGGATAAATGCAATGGGTTTAACGGGCGTGGATGGTAATTTAATATCCGCGCATAAACGAACAGGCGCTTCAATTGATTATGGATGGGTAGGAGATGTGGATGGCATTAATGAAACATTAGTCACTCAATTACTCACTAATCATACCAAATTAGTAGTCGCACCCATTACGCATGACGGTCATGGACAATTACTGAATACCAATGCTGATACCATTGCGCAAAGTATGGCAGTGGGTATGGCAAAGCAGTATGAAGTACATTTAATTTATGGATTCGAAAAAGAAGGGGTATTGTCAGACCTTAATGACCCAAACTCAGTAATACCGTTTATGGACACATCGAGTTACTGTAATTTAAAGGAACAAAAAATCATTATTGAAGGAATGATTCCCAAAATGGATAACGCATATTTAGCTTTAGAAGGGGGTGTGCAATCTGTTATTATTGGCAAAGCAGAAAAATTGCAGGAATTAATTAATGGTACCGCAGGTACTACAATCAAATTATAATGTCTCAGACAAATAATATACAAGATAATAATACGCAAATAAGTTTACTTCAACAGGAAGCAAAACAACTCTTAACACAATTAATAGCAACGCCCTCTTTTAGTAAAGAGGAGGATAAAACGGCGGATATCATACAAGGCTACTTACATCAGAAAAAAGTAAAAACGGAAAGAAAGAAAAATAATATTTGGGCACTCAATTTGCATTATGATGCAGCGAAGCCTACCTTATTACTCAATTCACATCACGATACGGTCAAGGCGAATAAAGGCTTTAGTATAGATCCATTTACACCTCTTGAAAAAGATGCAAAATTATTTGGATTAGGTAGCAATGATGCCGGGGGGTGTTTGGTAAGTTTAATTGGCACTTTTCTTTATTTCTATGCTCAAGAAAACTTGCCTTTTAATATTATTTTGGTGGCTTCTGCAGAGGAAGAAATTTCAGGTCCAGAAGGAATTGAAATGGTTTTGCCCTTACTTCCCAAAATTGACTTTGGCATAGTAGGGGAACCTACTTTATTAGAAATGGCTATTGCAGAAAGAGGTTTGTTGGTATTAGATGTTGTGGCCACGGGACAATCTGGACATGCTGCAAGAGATGAGGGTGAAAATGCTTTGTATAAAATTTTAGCTGATATTGAGTGGTTTAAAAACTATGAATTCGAAAAAGTTTCTGCGTTATTGGGAAAAGTAAAAATGACAGTAACGGTAATAGAAACAGAAAACAAACAACACAATATGGTGCCCTCTATTTGTAAAATAGTAGTGGATGTGCGTGTAAATGAATTATATAGTTTCAAAGAAATAGTATCCACCATTGAGAAACATGTAAAGTCCAAGGTAACTCCAAGAAGTATGAGAATGCGTTCCACAAGTATTGCCATGGATCACCCTTTAGTTAAAGCGGGTTTAGCATTGGGCAAAGGCTATTATGGTTCGGTTACTACATCTGATAAGGCTTTGATGTCTTTCCCGACATTAAAAATGGGTCCTGGAGATTCTGCAAGAAGTCATACTGCAGATGAATTTATCTTTTTAAATGAAATAGAAGAAGGAATAAGTACTTATATTCAACTAATTGAAAAAATGATTGCTCATGAGTAAGCTTTGGCAAAAAAATAATCAAGTAGCTAGTTCGGTAGAACAGTTTACCATTGGAAACGATCAAGCAATGGATTTATACCTTGCTGCTTATGATGTACTTGGCTCTATTGCACATACAACCATGTTATCCGAAGTGGGATTATTAACCAAAGAGGAGCAAGGGCAGTTAAAAAAGGCGTTGGTTGAAATTTATACATTAATCCAAGCTGGTGATTTTAAATTAGCCGAAGGGGTAGAAGATATCCATTCGCAAGTTGAAATGCTTTTGACCGAAAAACTAGGGGATACCGGAAAGAAAATTCATAGTGCTAGAAGTAGAAACGACCAGGTTTTAGTGGATTTGAAATTGTTTTTACGTGCCGAATTAATGGACCTAAGTAAATCTGCTCATTCTTTATTTTCCTTGTTGCAAGCTAAAAGCGAACAACACAAAATGGATTTATTGCCTGGCTATACACACTTGCAATTGGCCATGCCTTCCTCTTTTGGATTGTGGTTAGGTGCTTATGCGGAAAGCCTTGTGGACGATATGACCATGTTGCAAGCAGCATATACAGTAGTGAATAAAAATCCTTTGGGATCTGCAGCTGGCTATGGTTCCTCTTTTCCCATTAATAGAACCCGAACTACGGAGCTATTGGGGTTTGAAACTTTAAACTACAATGTGGTTTATGCCCAAATGGGTCGTGGTAAAGCGGAAAGAGTTACTGCCATGGCACTTGCTAATTTTGCAGATACTTTGTCTAGATTAAGTATGGATGCCTGCTTATATATGAATCAAAACTTCGGGTTCATACAATTTCCTGAAGAATTAACTACAGGTTCTAGTATTATGCCGCATAAAAAGAATCCAGATGTTTTTGAATTGATTCGTTCTTATTGCAATCGCATCAAAGCATTACCTAATGAAATTATGATGATGACCACCAATTTACCTTCAGGCTATCATCGTGATTTACAATTATTAAAAGAGCATTTATTTCCTGCTTTCCAACAATTGAAAAACTGTATGGAAATGACTTCTTTGATGATCCAAAATATGGAAGTAAAGCAAGGATTGTTGGAAGATGCTAAGTATCAATTCTTGTTTAGTGTAGAGGAGGTAAATAAATTGGTAAACGAAGGAATGCCTTTCAGAGATGCGTACAAAAAAATTGGTTTGGATATAGAAGCCGGTCGTTTTAGCTATTCAACCCAATTGGCACATACGCATGAGGGCAGTATTGGCAATTTGTGCACTGCTGAAATTGCTGCTGCTATGGATAAAGTATTAAATAGTATGGATTTTGCAAAAGTGGAGCGTCAAATTGATCATTTATTGAATAGCTAATTGTATTTTTGACGACTATTTATATTTACAATTGAAACAACACAATATTATGAAAAAAGGAATCTTATTGATTGGACTAGTGCTAAGCCTTGGGGCAATGGCTCAAACTAAGCCAGTGGCATCTACCAAGCCTGCTGCAACAAAGTCTACAACAGTTTCAAAAGTGGCCAATAAAATGACTACTATGAAAAACACTAAGGATAGTGCTTCTTATGCATTGGGGTATAGAATTGCGCAAAGCTTAAAAGGGCAGGGCTTGCAGGATGTGAATTTCGATATGTTTAAAAAAGGAATGGCTGATGGGACGATTGCAAAAACAGCAATCCCTGATAGCTTAATTGATGTTTGTATTAAAAACTACCAAGATAAAATGAGTCAAGAAAAAATCGCAATCAACAGAGCGGCTGGAAAAGCGTTCTTAGAAGCAAACGCCCAAAAAGAGGGTGTGGTAAAAATGTCAAATGGCATGCAGTATTTAGTTTTAACTCCAGGTACAGGAACGGAACACCCTACCTTGAAAAGTAAGGTAAAGTGTCATTACCATGGTACTTTAATTAACGGAGAAATATTTGACAGTTCCGTACAAAGAGGAGAACCTATTACTTTTCCTTTAAACGGGGTAATTAAAGGATGGCAAGACGCTGTTCAATTAATGACCGTTGGAGCAAAGTGGAGATTGTTCATCCCTAGTGAATTGGCATACGGAGAGCGCTCTGCAGGACCCGTAATTGGACCAGGTTCTACCTTGATTTTTGATGTTGAATTATTAGGAATAGAATAAATGCCTATAAATCGTTAAAAGACCCCCATAATTGGGGGTTTTTTATTGTTATTATGTGGTAATTTTGACCACGTTTAAATTCAATCTATGAAAAAGTGTATTGGGATCATTTTATGGGCAAGTCTAGGCTTTTTTGCTTGCACTCCAAATAATGTTAAATCAGACGACAGAATTATAAAAATACTTGATAGTGCAGGAGTAAGGGGCAGTTTTGCTCTACTGGAAAATGGTTCTGAACAATTTATTATTTCAGACTTATCTCGTTATAAAGATTCCACCTATGCACCTTTACAAACTGCTTTTGCCATTCCTAGCTTAATTGCATTAGATAAAGGATTTATGAACCACACCCCATCCACTTGGGTGTCTACGGATTCAATTGCCTATTATCAAGCACTTATGGCTAAAATTGGCCGTACAGACTTGCTTAAGAGTATGGATTCCATTCATTACGGTAAAGGAATAGTAGGAACGGATTTGAATAATTTCTGGAAGGATGGAAGTTTACGTATTACACCGGATGAACAATTGGGATTCATAAAAAAATTATATTTTAATCAACTTCCTTTTCAAAAACGTTCTCAAGATCTTTATAAAAAAATGATTCTAAAGGAAGACAATGCAAGTTATCGTCTAAGTTATATTCAAGGAGCCGATAACAATATCATTCCAGCAGAATGGTTGGTAGGTTTTATTGAAGAAAACAAACACCCTTACTTTTTTGTTATGCAAGTAAGTGCCCACAAAAACGCCTCATGGAATAAAGCATCTGGGATTTTGCTTTTAAAGCAAATTCTAGCTGAACAGGGTTTTTTAAAAGGGGTAAGATAATTGATTAATCAATCGCTAATTAGATAGCTCATTATGCAATACTACTGTAACAGTTTGACCAACTATCAACGCTTTATCACAAGAGAAGTGAAAATAGGTAATCTCATAATTGGAGGTGGTCATCCTATAAGGGTGCAAACCATGACGACCACGGATACCATGGACACAGAAAAGACAGTGGCTCAGGTAATAAAATGTATTGAGGCGGGTGCTGAATTAGTTCGTATCACTGCACCTTCAAAAAAAGAAGCGGAAAATTTAGCGAATATAAAAGCTGCATTAATTGCTAAAGGATATGATACTCCAATAGTAGCAGACATTCACTTTACGCCGAATGCTGCTGAAATTGCAGCTAAAATTGTAGAAAAAGTAAGAGTGAATCCAGGCAATTATGTTGATAAGAAAAAATTTGAACAAATAGAGTATACCGACGCAGAGTATATTGAAGAAATAGAACGAATTAGAGAAAAATTTAGTCCGCTAGTATTGATTTGTAAAGAGCATGGAACTGCCATGCGAATTGGAACCAACCATGGATCCTTGAGCGATCGTATTATGAGCAGGTATGGCGATACAGCCAATGGAATGGTTGAAAGTGCTATGGAATTTTTACGTATTGCAAGAAGCTTGGACTATCATCAAATTGTCTTGAGCATGAAGTCAAGTAATCCTCAAGTGATGGTACAAGCTTACCGTTTATTATTACAACAAATGCACAATGAATTTGGAGAATGTTATCCATTGCATTTGGGTGTAACCGAAGCAGGGGATGGAGAAGATGGTCGTATAAAAAGTGCTATTGGAATAGGTACCTTATTAGAAGATGGTATTGGAGATACTATTAGAGTGAGTTTAACAGAAGATCCAGAATTAGAAATACCAGTTTGTAGAGATATTGTAAAGAGGTACAATGGGCAAGCTTCCAATTTAGAGAATACAACTATTGCACCTGTTCAAAAAATACCCTACAGTCCTTTTGAATACAAAAGACGTAGTTCTAAAGAAATAAAAAATATTGGAGGGAGTCATGTTCCTGTAGTGGTGGCTGATTTCAGTCATTTAGCTGAAATCACCCCTGCCCATTTAATGGCCATAGGATATCAGTATCATGTGGATACAGATAAGTGGTCTATTGGGGATGCTGCTGCAGACTATATCTATACTGGCGCCTTAGAAGTTAATTTCAATTTACCAGGCACTTTGAGTATCATCAAGCCGATTGATTCCTGGGATGCTCAGGTAGGAACTGATCATTGCTTTCCTTTATTTGATGGAGAGGCATTTTTATCTAGCGCTCAAAAAAGTACAACCCTGAATTTTGTAATGATAGATGCCTACAGTACTGCAGCCACTATTGCTGACGAAGCTTTACAAATGATTGCAAAAGATCCTACTGTAGTTTTTTGTATCAGTAGTCAGTTGCAACATGCAATGCCTGCAGTTAGACGTATGTTTATGCAATTAATGAATTTAGGTATTGAACAACCTGTTATATTAATGACCGATAGCAATGGTACTACTACCGACGAGCACTTGATTCATTTTGCAACAGAGACAGGGGCATTATTATTAGATGGAATGGGAGATGGCATTTGTTTAGGAGTGACTCAAAAAGTATATGATGCTGCGCAAGGAAAAATGGCCAATTTATCCGGAAGAAATTATATTAGCAACTCATCAATTGAACAATTTTTAAATGCGACTAGTTTTGGTATTCTTCAAGCTACTAGAACGCGCATTTCTAAAACTGAGTATATCTCTTGTCCTAGTTGTGGCCGAACTTTATTTGAATTGCAGGAAACGACTGCTAAAATTAGAAAAGTAACCAACCATTTAAAGGGATTAAAAATTGCCATTATGGGTTGTATTGTAAATGGTCCAGGCGAAATGGCTGACGCCGACTTTGGCTATGTTGGTAGTGGCGTTGGGAAAATTACTTTGTACAAGGGAAAGGAAATTATGAAACGCAATATAGATAGCGAAGTAGCGGTTGATGAGCTAATTCAATTATTAAAAGAAAATGGGGCATGGATAGAACCAGCCCAAGCTTAAGTTCTATTTATGAAAACAGTTATTTATAAATTATTTTATTGTTTTTTCTATCTACTTTCCTTACTGCCCTGGCGTGTATTGTATTTTATAAGTGATGGAATCGCTTTTTTATTGCGTAAGGTAATTAAATACAGGGTAGCGGTTGTTGATTATAATTTAGCGATCGCATTTCCAAATAAATCAATACAAGAGCGTACCAAAATTAAAAACGAGTTTTATCAGCAGTTTACCGATACTTTTATAGAGACCATCAAAATGCTTTCTATGTCGGATAAAACTTTTCAAAAAAGATTTACCTCAAATGTAGAAGTGCTTAATAAATTATATGAGACTGGTCAAAGCGTTCAGTTAATGGCCGGACATTTCTTTAATTGGGAGTTTGCCAATTGGGGTGCTTCAAAATATGGGAACTATTCATTTATAGCAGTATATATGCCTTTGAGCAATGCGGCTTTTGATAAATTAATTTATGACCTGAGATTCAGGTATCAATCTATTTTAATTCCAGCGACTAATTTTAGAACGCAATTTCATCAATATGCTAGTCAAGGTCCTTATGCTTTGGCATTGGCAGCTGATCAAAACCCTAGTAATCCATTACAAGCTTATTGGGTTCCTTTTTTTGGTAGACTCACTCCATTCATAAAAGGTCCGGAAAAAGGGGCTAAACTTAATAATACGGCGCAAGTATTTGCTCATTTTTACAGAACGAAAAGAGGATATTATCATATGGAATATGAGGTAATGACCACCTCTCCCAACTATTTCAAGGATGGGCAGTTAACCTTACAATTTGCTAAATTGTTAGAGGAAAAAGTAAAGATGCGCCCTTCTAATTATTTATGGAGTCATAGAAGATGGAAATACACCTACGACGAAAAGATTCATGAGAAGTTGGTCGTAAAATAAAACACTATCTATCTAGTCTTCTAGAAAACTCGTTTTAGTAGAATCTGTCTTTGTAATGATAGGCTTTTTAATCGTTTCAAAAGAAAACTTATCTTTTAAAAACTGGATACCTTCCCATCCATCCATAACCGTACGTATATTATGGATGCCTTGTTTTTTTAATATACTAGCAGCCAATGTATTACTTTCTCCTGTTTCACTAATGATGTAAATATTGAAATGCTCGTCTAGTTCTGACATACTACCCGGATCCATAAATTCAGACAAGGGAAGTGATACGGAGTTTTTGATATGTAACTTATTATAGGCTTCTTCCGTTCGGATATCTAAAGGCATTAAGAATTCATCAAATGGAATGTCCATTGCAAATTCGTCAGGCTCCACTTCAATTAACATATCTATTTTGTTACCCTCTTTTGTCCAAGTATCCATACCGCCATTTAAGTAACCCAAAATTTGAGTAAAAGCAGCTTCCTGAAAATAGGCAATAGTTTCTTTTTCAATCTTTGGGTCTAAAACAAAAACAAGGGGACTATCTCTTTTAATCATCCCCATGGCTACTGCATATTTTACAGTAGCTGGGGTGACATGTAATGAGTTGGGTATATGCCCCATCATCCATAAATCGGATGGTCGAGCATCAATAATAATAGTATTCGGTTGTTCAATATGTGCCTTGAACTGATCTAAAGATAAAACCATATTATCCAACAAGTTGTTCAACAAATTGGTTCACTTGATCCAATCTAGAATAGTCTACAGTGTAAAAAATAAATTTACCTTCTCTTGTTGTAACTACAATTCCAGCTCTTCTTAAAATGGCTAGATGTTGAGAAGCAACAGATTGCTCTAAACGCAGTTTTACATAAATTTCAGTCACTGTCATTTTTTGGTGTTCGTCAATTAATTTGACAATTTGCTGACGTAATTTGTGATTTAAAGCTCTTAAAATCATAGCGGCCTTCTTGCTATGTAGAAGGTCAACTTTTAATGGCGTGCTGCCATTGGTGAGTTGTAATTGGGGTAAAGATGAATTCATGACAATAATAAATATTGGGGGGTTATGAATAGTATATTTAGCAAAGCTACATTATTAATTTAAAATATAATATATTAATTGTTGCGAAATAAGGAATCTGGGCCTGAAACAGTAAAATTTATAAGGATTTCGCAGGAGGCTGATAAAAGTCTTTAAGGTAGGCCGGACTACTGTATGCAGTATTTTCAAAGTCCCCTTTTTCCCATTTGGTGTAGGCCAATTGAATCATATCCTTTATTTCATAACGCTCTGTAATGAGATGCAATTGAGGAGATGATACCAATTCAATTGTTTTGGGTGCCCCGTTACCAATACAGACCAAGGGGCCTTGCTTCAATAAGCTTTCTAGGAAGAGGGCATCTAAAACAATAGCTTGTTCGGCTAGGGTGGTGTTCAAATTAGGATCGTATACCGCCCCAAAAACTTCCATTCTTCGGGCATCTATCATGCTAAATATTTGATAATGGCCGGGTATTGTTTTTGCAATATCATGATTATTAGCATGTTCTGCTAACAATGCAAGGGTAGACAATCCAATTAAAGGTTTGTTTAATGCATAAGCGATTCCTTTGGCACTGGCAAGTCCTACTCTTAAGCCAGTATAGCTGCCTGGCCCCATGGTGACCACAATGGCATCTATATTAGCAAGTTGTATTTGAGCGCTTGCTAATATATTTTCAATAGCTACTTGCACAAAATTGGCATGCGTATTAGCTTGTTCATTATTGGCCAAAGCCAATAAGGTGTGGTCCTCACTTATAGCAATGGTTGCTTTATCTCCTGCGGTATCTATGTATAAAAATAGGGCCAATATTTATGGATTGTTTCGCAAAAATAAGCTCCTATTTGATAGAAAAATAAGAAATTGTGCTCTTAATAATAATTATATGTCAAAACAGATTATTCAAACCAATAAAGTACCTGCTCCTATAGGTCCTTATAGTCAAGCAGTGATTGCCAATGGATTCTTATTTGCAAGTGGTCAAATAGCATTTGATCCAGCAACTGGTGAATTAGTACTTGCTTCCATACAAGCGGAAACTAAGCAAGTGATGGAAAATATTAAGTCCAGTTTAGAGGAAGCGGGTATCCATTTTGGGCACATTGTAAAAACAACTATTTTTTTAAGTGACATGCAATTGTTTGCAGAAGTCAATGAAGTATATGGAAGTTATTTTTCAGCTGATTTTCCTGCACGCGAAACGGTAGCCGTGAAAACATTACCTAGAAATGTTAATGTAGAAATTAGTATCACAGCAGTGGTAAATTCATAATTATTTATAGTGTAACTGGTAGCTTGTCTCCAGTGTCCAAGTTTCTTGGGGTTGCATAATGTGCAGCCCCATTTTATTATTAAAACAATCTGGAGCACCACTTAAATTTTCAATAGCAATACTTTTTCTTCCAGGTGGAGTATATAATTGTAAATAAGGGTAAGCTGCAGAGGGGCTTACTATTAATTGGAATCTTTCATTTTCTAAAATACATTTTGTATTGTGACTGGCTAAATGGTATCCATTGTCTAACTCAATATCTGTAAGATTTTTAGGTTGGTCAAATTGTGGATCAGGATTCATTTTTCCCGCCGGAATTAGTTCATCGTCATATACTAATATTCCATTGTTTAAAAATTGTAAAGTGCAATCATCAATGGAATTTCCTAATTTAAAATAAGGATGCCATCCATCCATTATCGGGAAACTACTTTGATCTTTGTTGATGATCTGTGTGTTTATCGTAACCTTGTTTTCTGTATGAAGGGTCCATAACAACTGTATCGTATAGTTAAAAGGGAAGCCTTCATGGCTTGTTTGATAATGATATTCAAGCAATACAGAAGCCTTTTCGGGTTGAATTGTTGTTGAAATAATTTCAAACGGCGCGTCATAGAGGACACCATGTAGGGCATGATTTCCTAAATAAAATTTATTTAATTTATAGGCTTTGTCTTGATGAATAAATTCCCCTTTGTAGAGTCTACAGGAAAATGGGCTCATCTTTGCACTTTTGAATCCATTCGTTTCAAAGGCTCCCCAACCCGTTTCAAAATTATTTCCTTCAATGACATCCCAGGAGTGATATGCAGGTTGCTGTATCCAGCTATTCAAAAGGCCCCCTTTGCTAATAATATCGATATGAACACCTAAGTGCTCGTCTTTGATGCGTATTCGATGAAAATTAAATAGGGGCTGGATATCAATGCTAAATGACATGTTTGAGACTTTGATGTGTAATTTAAAACTAATCTATTAACTTTGAA
>JACCDW010590595.1_pt1 | contig 20035 bp, 25 predicted proteins | sample 7449781 | NCBI WGS metagenome assembly JACCDW01 (sample SAMN15323449, study PRJNA562643) | freshwater metagenome | isolation source: river surface water | place: USA:Blue River Watershed | collected 2017-08-18
CCCCTGCCCGGCCCTGTTGAGGGCGCCCCGGTGGCCGGGTAGGCTGGGGCGATGTCTGCCGTCACCGCCATCGCCGCCATCGCCGCCCTCGCCGCTGCTGGCCTCGCCCGACAGCGACCGCCAGCGCGGCGGGGGTCAAGGTCAACCCCGCCTGCGCGCTTCCTCTCCGAGGAGAACGCGCTGCGCGGGGAGGTGTTCTACCACGGGTCAGACAAGGTGTTCAGCGCCTTCGATCCCAGGGAGAGCCGCACGAGCTACGGGATGTTCTTCGCGAAAGACCCGGAGACGGCTCGGTTCTACGGCAGCCACCTCTACAAGGTCCTGCTCTACGCGAAGAACCCCGCCGACCTCGACGAGCCGGCCGTGCTCCGCAAGGTCGCCGAGGCGGCCTCGTGGGGAAGCTCGATTGAGCTGATGCGCCGCGACAGGTATGGGGAGCACCGCGTCGTGGACGGCAAGGCGCTGGCGAAGGAGCTGGCCCAGCACCTCGACGCCGCGGCCCGGGTCTCCCCCCAAGCCCGTGACACCATCCGCGCGTGGCTCGTCGACCAGGGCGTGCCCGCGCAAGACCTGATCGACGAGCACCGGCAAGAGGTCCTCGAAGAGCAGCTCGAGTACGAAGACTTCTGGACCGACCACCCGCTCTACTCCGCGCTCCCAGAGGCCTTCCGCGCGGAGTTTGTGCGAGACTTCTTCAAGATCGACGCGAATGTTCGATCCATCGAGGAGGACTACGGCACCGACGCCTTCCACCTGAACCACCAGCAAGAGGTGCTGCGCGCAGCGGAGCACATGGGCTACGACGCGGTGATGATGGCGGACCCGAGCTCAGTGGGGGAGAGCTGGTCGTGCGTGGTCTTCTCGCCCACGCAGGTCTTCATCTTGGGCCGCTCGTCAGGCTGAGCGGCACCTTGCCGCTTGCTCGGGATGGTGTAGTGCAGGCTGAGGAGCAGGTAGAGGCCGCGGAGGCCGCCGTCAGACAGCACGGCCTTCTCGATCTCGGCGGCGCGGGGGATCGTGATCGAGACCTGGTCTAAGACGGACAAGATCGAGGCCTGCAGAGCCTCAACCTTGAGGTCCGCCTGCGGGTCTGCGCGCTCCCACCGGTAGACCGTGGTGGGCGTGACCCCCAAGAGCTTCGCGAAGGTCTGCACGGACCAGTCGCCCTTGCCCCGCAAGTACCGCACGTCACCAGATCGAACCATGACCACCCCTGCGTTAGGCTAAATCGCGCGGCGGCGGGTGTCGAGCGGCGCATGGCTGACGGGGCGCTCTTGGCGTGGTAAGATCGAGGAGAGGACGATGATGGAACCGGATGTACTGGCGGTGTTTGGGTTGATCACGATCTTGGGCTTCATTGCCTTCTGCTCGGTCTTCGCCGTGGTCAACGACAGAGACGGTGGGCGGGTCGACCTGCCGTGAGCGCGGCCGCCGCCATCGGGCTCGTCGGGCTCCTCGCCACAGCCGCGCTCGCGAAGCGCGGCTCGAGCGCGCGTGGGCGGGACTTCGTGACGACGCTGTCGGGCGACGAGTTGTTTGGGCACGTCACGCGACCCGAGGCGGCGCGCTCGATCTTGCGGCAGGGCTTCCGTACTGGGTCGGGCCGCTTCGGGGCCGGCGTCTACCTGCTGCCGCCCGATGAGCCCTGGGGTGACGGGATGCCGCCGGGCTCGACGCCCGCGCACCAGTTTCGGCTCCTGCGGGACCCTGACGCCGAGCTGCGGGTCCTGCGGGTGCGCCTCCCGCCCGGGTCGAGGCTGCTCCGGGTCACCCCGCCCAACGTGACCATGCAGGCCTTCACGCTGCTCGAGGGCCGCGCGGCGTACACGGACGCGCTCGGTCAGCGGCCGCCCTGGGAGGACTCCGACGTCTCGCGTGATGCCATCCTCAAGGACCTGCTCGCCCGACACCAGATCGACGGCCTGTACATCTACGACTTCGTCTTTGACGCCGACGAGGTGCTCGTGCTCGACCCCCGCAAGATCGAGGTCGTGCGGGAGCAGGTGCATCGGGGGGCGCGGTGAGATGTGTGACAGCCGGCTGATCGTGCTGATCAACCTTTAGAATCGCTCAATCCGCGCCCCATGGAGCTCAAGTGGTCGACATCCTCCTCACCGCCCTCGCCGTGGCCGCCTTTGGCGGGGTCGCTGTCGCGGCCGACCGCAAGATCAGGGCGGTTCAAGACAAGAAGAAGGAAGGTCAGCTCGACGACGGGGTCTACTTCGGCAAGATCGTGTCTACAGATCTGATGATCGGCCCATCCATCCGCTGGTCGGCTGGCATCCGGCTCGACGACGGCACGGAGATCAAGGCCTGGGCTGACGAGAAGGAGCTTCGAGACATCCTGCGTCGCCTGAAGAAGGACCGGCCGGAGGGGCTCTGCGGGACCCCGGTCATGATCTCCGTCGATCTGGGCGATCTGAAGATCATCTCGAGGAGGCCTGTCCCCCCTCGCGGATGAGCCTGCAAGAGGGGCGAGGGTGCGGCCGGGCGCGCAAGCCTGACGGGTCGCCTCGCTTGTGCTACCGTTGCCGACGCCCGTCGCTGGACGGCGCGTGGAGGTTGAGTGACCGGCCGAAGCAGTGGCATCCCCCTCGCGCTGGGCGCCGCCGGCTTGCTTGTGGCGGCGGCCGCGCTGCGCCGCGGGAGCCGCAACCGGCCCGGGCGTGTCCGGGTCGAGGTCTTGCTGGACCCGGCGCGCGGCGGGGCTGTCGCGCCGAGGGACGCGCTGCTGCGGGTCGCCTGGCGGGGCGGCGACGGGGAGGACCGCTCGGTCTTGGTCCGGGGGGACGCGCTGAGGGGCACCGGGGCCCTTGACGGGGTGCAGGGTGACGACCGGGCCCGTGTCGCGAGGCAGCTCGAGGCGTTCGCCTCCTGGGCCCAAGGCTTGCGCTTCCCCTTGGCGCTCTACCGGGGCCTGGGCCTGCGCGCGGGGCAGGACTATGAGGCGGACCACCCGGAGGTGCAGTCATGGAGCGCGGACGAGCGGGTCGCGCTGCGGTTCGCACGGGAGATGTTGTTTTTAGGCAAGGACAAGATGCAGGTCCTGCAGTCTGAGTCGATCTCGCCGGATCGAGTCGCGTGGCTCGATACGCTGGGGTTCTTTTTGCAGTACAGCGCGGGCGAAGATGAGGGCGAATACGAGATCGTGCCCAACGACGACCTCAGGGTCGTCCGGGTTCAGGAGATCGTGCAGCGACCCGATCTCTCGGCAGCGCGCGGATCGAGGAGCGACGCGGGCCGTATCCGGGTCTACCACGGGACGGCAGATCTTGGAGCGGCGTCCTCCATCCTGAGGCAAAGCAAGATCAGGGTGAGGACGGAAGCATCAAGGCACTACTCCGCGCCGCTGCCAGGCCGGGCCTATGTGGCGAGGGGGCTGTCTGAGGCGCTGATGTACACGTTCGGCGGGTTCACTTGGGTGGCGGGTGACAGCGGCGAGATCAAGACCTGTGGCCCCAACGAGAAGGGCGCCCTCATCGTGCTGGAGGCAGACGAGGCGGACTGCGTGCCCGACGAGGACTGGCTTGGCATGATCGCGCTGCGCTTGATCTGCGAGCCGCGACGAAGGGGGCCGACCAAGCAGACGCCGACGTGGAGGGGGCGGCCCGTCGAGCAGGAGACGCGCCTGCGTGTGCTCGACGCGGTCAATCTGTGCCCGTATCGGTCGATCCAGGCGTGGCGGCGCATCCCTTGCTGGCCAGACCAAGCCATCGAGTCAAGGACAGGCAAGGCCATGATCAACCACCTGTTGAAAACCAAGAAGGGGCGGGCGCTGCTCCAGACCTTGGCGGCACTCTCGCCCAACCTCGCCTGCCTCCCGTCTGGCCTGCGGGTCGTGGGCGCGTACGAGGTCAGCAAGTCAGCCCTGCCGCAGCTGCGACCGGATGGCTCGAACCTGCACGAGGTCGCGACCCCGGTGTCGCCTTGAGCGAGCGGGTGCACATCGCGCATGTGGGCCGGGGCGCCATCGTGAAGGACTGGCTGGAGGGGCCCCGTCATCCGCGCCCAAGCATGGACCGCAAGGCGCCGGTGATGACGGTGTCGCTCGCAGACGGATCGAGGCAGACGTTGATGGACCAAGAGAATGTCCGCGCCTCGATCCTTGACCTAATCGAGGAGAACACCAGCTGGACCCCAGGATTTGGCTTCGAGCAGGCGGCAGACATCATCTTTGACGGCATGAAGGCAGCGGCCTCGTTCTTCTCGGCGTTGTCCTTCCCCTTGCGCGTCTACCGTGGCGTGCGGGTCCCGGCCTTCTTGGACTTGTCTGACGCGGACGTCTTGACGCGATCTGGCGAGCACTGGACGCCCACGCTCGAGATCGGGAAGGCGTTTGCATCCGGGCTGCACCACCAGGCCCACTGGCGGCACGATCGTGCGCGACCCGTTCTCATCAAGGGGTGCATCCAGCGGGCGGCGGACGTCGACTGGAAGAAGTCGGGGGCCTTGTACCTGCGGTGGAGCGCGCCCACCATCAACGGCCCCAGGGGGCCCCTGTACCGTGAAGACGAGCTGCGGTCCTCGCGGGTGCGAGACCTCTCGATCTTGCTGGAGACGCTGTAGATGTCCGCCCTGCTCCCCATCGCGCTTGTGGGCGCGCTCGCCGCGGCGGCCTCAGCGAGGCGCTACGCGCCGCCCCGTGGTCCGCGCGAAGGCGGCTCTGCCGCGATGGCGCCCGGCTACCGCTCGTGGTCATGGACGCAGCAGGACTGGCGCAGCGTGGAGTCCGGCGCAAGCGGCGGGCTGCGCTGGGATCGGGCCTGCGGGGCGAAGGGCACGCGCAAGGAGGGCGAGGGCCCCCCGCTGTGCCTGCCGCGGGCGGTCATCGAGGAGCTCGCACAGACCGCTGCCGGCCGGCGCATCCTGGCCGAGCAGGCGGAGCGCAAGGCGGAGGCCGCGCCGGGCGCGCGCGTCCCCTGGCACCCTGAGATCAAGAGGCTCCACGCAGAGCTCGAGGCCATCACGCCCAAGGACAAGCCGAGCCGGCGTGCGCGCGTCAAAGACCGTACAGGTTGACCTTTGAGCCCTCCGGCGTTAGGGGCGCGCGGGGCGACGCGCCCCACGGAGGCATCATGGCGAAGTTTCAGCAGCCGAGAGGCGACATGTTCCAACAGAGGAGGCCCGGCGTGGCGGCGCAGGCCAACGACAAGGTCGTCGCCAAGGTGGTCGTGGGCGCGCAGCGGCTGCCCACGACCGACAAGGTGGCCGGCAAGCCTGTGCCTGGCGACTTCGTCCACCCAAGATCGAGCCACAACGTCATCTGCGTGGTTGAGCACGAGGGCGACGAGTGGATGCAGCTTGGCCGGTTCCGCTGGATCAAGAGCCGGGACGGGATCGAGGTGCTCGCGGCCGTTGACGGGGTCTTCCCCGAGATCGGCCCCGACCACCCCAAGGCCCCGTGGCGTGCCCTGCTCACAGACGAGCAGGCCCGGCAGCCCGCGGTCCGCGCCGAGCAGGCGTCCGCCTGGGAGCAGATCGACGAGGACGCGGATGATGTGGGTCGGGCCATCGCGGAGGCCGCCATCAGCTTGATGGGCCTCGCCGAGTCTGCGGCCAAGGGCTCGCCCTTCTCTGCTCTGATGGACGCGCTCGCGGCCCACCACGGCAACCCGGGCCTGCGCGTGGGACTCAAGGGCTGGAGCGCGCCGATCGCGGCGCTCATGCAGGCGGAGGGGCGCCGGCTCGCCTGGGGGTCGCCTGCGGGGTGGAGTCGTCACCCCCTGCAGGTCTGGCCCATCAGCCCCGAGCAGCTCGAGGCCACCGCGCGGGCCAAGGGCCTGTGGCGGAGCAACGCGAGTGACGTCGCGCTCGACGACGAGGACATCCCGGTCGGCTCGATCGTGATCGCCACGGAGCCCGACGGCGTGCCGTTCGCTGCGACGGCCATCGGGCTGAGCGAGCAAGGGCACCTGCTCTGCGTGGGCAGCGCGAAGGGTCGCCCGGTGTCCCTGCTCGAGATCGAGCAGCAGGCGGTGGTCGGCGTGGTGGCCCCGTAGCTTGCACATCGGCCCCCTCGCAGGTACGCTTGCCCTGTGAGGTCTTGATGTCGAAGAGCGCTGCGCCTTGGTGGTGGGCCGGCTCGCGCAACGCGGGCCGGCTCTCTGGCGTTGGCGGAAACATCCAGATCTTGCAGTCCTCCATCCCCTTCTTCGACGCGCCTGCGGGCAGGAGGCTGCCCCGCCCCTTTGCGCGGCCGGGCGCGGTCTACCTCGTGGTGTCCGAGCAGGTGCGCGGCGAGGACGTCTGGGCGCAGGTCGAGGACAGCACGACGCGGCCGCAGGACCCCAAGCCTTGGCTGGTGCTGCGCTCTGGCGCCTACGTCTACGCGGCGCCCACCGATGAGGCGCCGCGCCAGGCCACCGCGTCGCGGTTCACCTCGAGCGGGTGGCCGGCGTCGCCTGAGCCGTTTCGTCCAGACGAGGCGTGCGCCAAGCTACAGGACACGTCCCCGCTGGTGCTGGAGACCGTCAGCATCCCGACTCGATCTGGGTACAGGGCGGTGATCCAGGTTGCGAAGGGTGCGGGTCCGGTCTTTGCGGAGTTGATCCACTGGTTTGATGAGAACATTGAGCCGGTGAGGTCGGTGGGGACCTACTGCCACCGGGCCATCCGGGGGTACGAAGGATCCGACAAGGTCTCGCACCACGCGTCGGGGACGGCAATCGACATCAACGCCAAGCAGCACCCGCTGGGCGCGCGCGACACGTTCAGCCCAGAGCAGCAGCGGCTCATCCGGTCCAAGGCTGACGAGCTGGGGCTCACCTGGGGCGGCGACTGGACCAAGCGCCCCGACGACATGCACTTCGAGGTCAAGCTCGACCCTGTCGCCTTCCGGGCGCTGCACGCCCGCCGCGGCGTGGACATCGACCTGCCTGCGCAGGTGGGGCCCGTCTCGGCGATGTCCAAGGCGAAGACCTCGATCATCTCGCTGCTCGCACCTGGGGGCGCGCCGACAGGCCAAGCGCTCCGGTGGAAAGAGTACGCAAGCTTCGGAATGAAAGTCGGCGGCGCTGCGCTCGCGCTCGCGCTCGCGCTGGGCGGGGCGTTTGCCATCAAGACCATCCGGGCGAGGAGGCGGGAGCAAGACCCGTTTGCGCGATGAGCAACCCCTACCTCGACATCCTCTCGGGCCGGCGGGGCTCGCGCTACAAGATCGCCTCCCAGACGAGCGCCTGCCCGATGGGCAAGAGCAGCGTGCAGATCTTGCAGGGCACCGTTGACGTGCCGTCCGTGCCCGGGGTGCGCATGAAGCCCGGGGTGACGCTGACTCCGACCATCTCGAGCTTCTTGGTCGTGCTTCGGCAGATCTGGCCGCTGCCCAATGTGCCCATCGTCATCTCGCAAGGGCTTCGGACAGCGAAGAACCAAGCCACGGTGATGCTCTCCAACTTCAAGCGGAAGGGTGGTGGAGCCCCAGGCGACTACCCCTACGCGAAAGACAAGCTCCAGGGCTACCCGGGAGGTGTTCGCTACCTCTACGGGCTCTACGGTAACAAGTCCTCGATCCAGTCGCTGCTCAAGGTGGCCCAAGACGTCGAGAGCTGGACCGCCATCATCCAAGGCTTTGCCAACAGGGGCGTCCTGATCAGCGACCACATGAGCGGGTCCGCGGTGGACATCCGCTGCTGGAACATGACCAGGGAAGATCAAGTCCGTGTCGCGACGGCCATTGAGTCGTCCATCCCTGGCACAAAGGTCGTCATCGAAGACGACCACATCCACGTCGAAGGGCTCAAGCCTGTCGAGGGTGGCGCCATGGTGGTCGCGCCGAGCGCGGTCGCGGAGCTGCCGGACGCGACCCCAGACATCGTCGCGGAGCCCGCGGCGGACACGCTGGCGTGGTGGGCAAGGTTCTGGGAGCCCAAGCGGGACGCCATCGCCAAGGTCATCAAGGCAGACCCGCAAATCGTCACGGACACGCTCAAGTGGGTGGTGCCCACCGCTGCCGCGGTCATCGTTCTTGGCGTGGGCCTGTCCAGGCTGCGCCGCCAGGGCAGCTACGCCCAACAGGAGATCTTGTGAGCAACCCCTACCTCGCTGTCCTTGCCACGCCGCCCCGAACAGAACGCTTCGGCTTCCTCGGGCTGATCGCCATCTCCGCAGCGGTGTCAGCGACGATGAACGCGGTCTACAGGGACGCGCCGCTGCGGCTGCAAGACGCCATGGACATGGTGGAGAAGGGTCAGAAGCCCCTGCCGTTCGCCAACAAGGCGGTGCCCGCAGGGTTCGGGTTGGCGCAGAAGAGCCTCCGTCCAGCCGGGTCTCTTGCTGATGCGAGCATCAAGGCTGCGAACCTTCTCGGCGCGCTGTCTCGACACACCTTGGATCGAAGGTTTGCGGACAAGGGCGCGCAGCTGCTCAATGACTTCAGCAGGAGCCCGATGAGTGTGCGTGCGCAGGTCAACGAGAAGGACCCAACCAAGATCTCCGAGCTGTACGCGGGTGTCCTCCGTGAGATCGAGCCATGGCTCAAGGGCCGCGAGTCCGACCCTGGGGTCAAGTACCTGCTCAGCCTGATGGAGCGACAAGGAGCTGATGACGCCGTGCGCAGCGTGCAGGCTCAGCAAGAGGAGCGCAAAGCAGGGGCCTTCGAGTTGATCTCCACCGAAAAGAACCAGGACACCTGCTTCCCTGGCGGGCAGGAGGAGCGGGAGGCCCACGCCAAGCTGTTCGCCAAGATCCCCTCGTTCCTGCAAGAGGCCGATCCTACGGCCTCCCCTCCCAACTGCAAGCAGCGCATCAAGCCCTGGGTCGTGCCCACGGGCATCGGCTTGGGCGTCGGCCTCGCCGCGCTGCTCCTGTTCAGGCGACGGAGGCCGCAGCAGACCGTGATCATGATCCCCGGAGGGGCGGCGGGCAACAGCAGCCAGGCGCTGACGACCCGTTGACAAGCGGTGTGTTATAGTTTAGGTTGACATGGCGAGCCGTGGCCCCATGGGCCTCGCTGCGGATGGTCGCGGCGTGTGGTAAGCTCGCCCCCCGAGGACCCATGCCTGCCGCCCCCTGCTCTCCGTACAACCCTGGCGCCATCTTGGCGGTGACGTCTGCTGCGGCGTTGGCTGCGGCCGCTGCTGTAGCAGGTCGTGGGTCGTCCAATGAGGACGTCGAGGTGCTCAACGTGGGCGCGCTGGCGCTGGAGGTCACGCCCGAGCAGGCGGAGCGGGTCCGCCAAGCGGTCAGCGCGCTCGGGCTGCAGAGCCTTGTGGCCCGGATGAGCCCCGCCGAGCTCGTCGACGCGGCGAAGCGCGCGGAGGCAGAGGCCCGGGCGGCGAGCCTGCGGGCGCGGACCGCGTCGGCTCGGGCGGCGTACGAGGATGTGCAGCGGCACGCGGACAGCCTGCGCGAGCTCGCTGACCTCATCGGCATGGTGCGGGGCTCGCACATGCCCCGGAGCGCGGAGGCCCCGCTGGTCGCCGGCGACGTCGTCATGCTCCACCACGCCGCCCAGCGGCCCCACTATGGGGTGGCTCCGGGTGTGCGCTATGTGGTGGAGGCAGTGCGCGGCGGAGCGGCGGCGCTGCGGCCCTTGCGCGCGGACGGCCGGCGCGCGGCGAGCAAGGAGCTCAGCGTCACCCTGAAGGCCATCGCGGTGCTGAGCGCGATGCGCGTGGGTGGCGAGCCCCTGCTGGCGGTAGAGCGGGGGGCCAAGGACGTCACATGATCCAGAAGTGCCACAAGCAGGACATCTTCGTGGACCGCATCCAGCGCGCGCTGGGTGTTTCGATGGGCAATGTCTCGTGCAAGATCGTGGACCAAGGTGGCATGGCCCAGGTGATGGAGGGCGCGGGCTGGTCACGGAACGACGCGAACGGCGTGGTGGGCTTCCAGGTGGGCAAGGAGGTCTTCGTCCTCAACAGCGCCCCCTGGACGGTGCTGCACGAGCTCGTGCATCGGGCCGGCGTCAACTCGGACCGGTTGAACCGCTTCGTCGCAGAGGGCCTCACGGAGGCCATCGCCGCAGAGCTCAAGGCCTCCCCTGATGAGCACCGGCCGACCTACCCAGCGGAGGTCAGCTGGGTCAAGGGCAAGCTGCTGCCAGCGCTCGGCATGACCGCGGTGGAGCTTGGGCGGGTCATCGCCCAGAGCCAAGACCCACCCAAGGACCTCGCACGGCTGATGGCGAAGGTCCGGCCCGCGCTGAGCGCCGACAACCTCGAGCAGGAGCTGCAGCCGCAGCGGCCCAGCGCGCCCAGCTTCAACCGCGCGCAGGGTGAAGGCGGCGTCACGCGGGCGAACACGCCGCAGCGCCCGGACGTCTTCTGGCGGGAGCACATGTGGCGGGAGAACGTGGGACAGGGGTCCACGCCGGACTCCGCCACGATCAGCAACGGTCTGATGGTTGTCGGGGCCGCCGTTTTCGCTTACGGGCTCGGGCTGAAGGTCGCCCAGATGCACTCGACCACACCTGGGAAGGACCGGGGAGCAGAGAGATCATGACCAGCAAAGGCAGCGGAGACCCTCGCTTCGCGTACCCCATGACGGCCCATGGTGTGCGGATGCCGCCCATGACCAGCGCGTTTGACCGACAGCTCAGCGCGCTGCCGCTCTCGGTCGAGCCGCCCTACGACGACCCCTACGAGCCGCACCCGCTGGACCAGAGCGAGACGCGGAACCTCGTGCGGGTGACCTGGCCCAGGGTGGGCACGATGACAGACCGCGGCGATGGGCGCATGGCGCGCTCGATCTTGCGCGGGGCGGCGCAGGGGGGCGCTGTGGTCAGCGAGCTGCTCGCGCAGCAGGGGCAGGTGGGTGAAGGCGGCTTGCTCCGCGGGGACCTCGCGGCGGAGCGGGTGGTGCAGACCCGGGCGCCCACCCCGGTGGACTGGACCCGGCAGAGCCCGGCCGCGCGCCGGGCGGACCGGCGCTGGGAGCGGGTCGAGGCGGTGCCCTACCCGGACGACGACACGTTTGACCCGGACGACAACCTGCCCATCATCTTCGACCTCGCTGAGCAGGAGATCGCCCAGGTGCAGGCGGTGGCGGACGCGCAAGAGACGGAGCGGCAGCTGCAGCAGCAAGACCTGCGGCGCTTTGCGCAGGCGGCCGGGGAGGCCGAGCAGGTCGCCCGGGCCGCGCTCCAAGACCAGAACAGCCAGATCTCCTCTGTGGCGGTCAGCTCGCTCCTGGCAAAGCCGAAGGGCTCCCCCGCGGTGCACACCGAGCCGAGCAGCAAGCCGGTGATGCAGCCCATCTTCGAGCCGCTGCACAACGCGCGCGAGATCGCCAAGCAGCTCGTGCTGCTCGAGGACCACCTCGCCCACCCCAGCCGGCGCTGCCATGACTGCATCCGCAAGCACCTGCTGACGGCCGAGGGCCTCGCCGATGAGGCGGTGACGCTCGATGAGGTCGGCGAGCACCGCGACCGCTTCCGGGCGGCCGCCCAGGAGCTCCGCGACATCGCCAAGGTGTTCACCGCGGGTGGCGACCGCGACCGGCTGCAGTCCCGTGTGCGAGAGCTGCGCAAGCAGATGAGCAAGGACGGGTTTGGGGCGATGGAGGAGCGAACGCCCGAGCACATCAACGCCGAGCACGCGCACGCGCACGGGCAGGCCCCCGCTGGCTCTGCGTCGACGTCGACGCCGCCGTCGGCGCCGGGGCGGACGCTCGCCCCTGGGGCGATGGTCGCGTACCGGGCGGGCGGGCAGTGGTATCCAGGCCGGGTTGGGGTGGTTGGCCCAGGGGTGGTCTCGATCCGGTCTGTCTCGCCGTCCGCGTACGGGCCCAGGCCGACGCTTGGCGACACGGTCACGCTGAAGGGGACGCCAGAGCAGCTGGCCTCGCTGATCGTGCCGCTCAACAATCGGCCGATCTCGGCGGAGCTGTCGGGCAAGAGGATCACCGGGTACAAGACGGACGGGACGGTCATCCCGGGGACGCCTGCGCTGCTTCGGCCGGAGCAGCTCTTCTTCGCTGACTTGATCCAGGGGGTCTTCGACCGAGTCTTGGCGACCGCGTGTGAGGACGTGGGCGTGGGCAGCGCAGCTGCGGGCGGGCGCGGGTGCCACCTCGGCGTGCACCGCCAACTCGCGCGGCTCGGCATGATCACGGCGTGGTACGAGTCGCGCCTCGACCCAAGGGTGTCCAACACCTCGGGGGCGGATGACAGCTGGGGCCTGTTCCAGCTCAACCGCAAGGGCGGCATCGGCCAGGGCTACATGCCGGCGACGCTGCTCGACCCGGTGGAGAACGCGACCATCATCGCTGGCGTGATCAAGAAGAGGATCGGGGACTTTGCGATCCTGATCAAGCGAGAGGCTGCGCTCCAGCCGACCAAGACCGGCGAGTGGATCACGATCTTCACGAACAAGATCCAGAGGCCTCAGCACCCCAGCTTGTCGGCCCAGGCGCGCGCCAAGACGGCTGACCAGGTCTTCCCGTCGAGCCCCGGCAACGCGCTGGCCTCGGCAGGTGTGGCGCCGGCGGCGGAGGCCCCCGCGTCGCCTGTGGCTACCCCGGCCGCAGCGGCGCAGGTCGTGCCCTCGTTTGACAGCACCGCGAGCCTGATGAGCCAGGGCAACGCGATGAACGCGCAGATCTTCGCCCAGCGGTATCCGCAGGAGGGGCGGAGGCTGGAGCCGATTGACGCGCCCGTGCAGGCCCTCTTGGAGATCAGGTCCTCCCCCATCGACATGGACTCGTTCCAGGCTGCTCAGATCAGGAAAGCCGCACGCGCATGGCTCGCTGCCGGTCGCAGCACGGGGAGCCCGCCCGCGGCGATGCGGGCCGCCTACCTCTACCGGTTGAGCGGGGAGATGCGCGGCTACGTCGAGGCGCTCCGCGTCGTGCAGATCCAAACCGCGGGGACGACGCTGGCGACCGAGGCGGAGACCCTGATCGCGCAAGCGTTGGCTGCGAACCCCGAGGCTGCGCCGCCCGCTGACCCAGCGAAGGGGGTAAGCACGGGCTACACGACCACGCAGAAGGTGATCTTGGGTGGGGGTGTTGCCCTGCTCACCTTGGCCGCCACTGCGGCCCTACGCAGCTGGACGTCCGCTGACGAGATCTCCAGGAAGTACCGATGAGCACAGTGAACCCAAAGGACATCAGCGTGCTGCGGGCCCCATCCGCAGACCCGGGCACCACGCCCGTCCGCCTCTATCAGCTCTTCTCGGGGCTGGGGAGCGGCGGGGTCACGATCCAGCCGCTCGCGGCGCAGATCTTGAAGGACAGGGGGTGGACCGTCACAGAGGCGAAGCTCCAGCCCGAGGAGATCTCCTTCCTGTCCTCGATCATCAAGCTGCAGGGACAAGAGCCGTCCGTGCCGTCCACGGTGAGCTTTGTGCGGTGCGAGGGCGTAGCTCGAGAGGATGCCAACGGGCAGGTCTCCTGCGCGATGCCTGGCGCCCTGGACCGGACCGTGGTGCGGCTCCAAGACGCCCGGGCAGACATGGTGGCGCCCGCGCTGCTCTGGCTCCCCTCGTCGGCCATCACCGGCGTCGCCGCCATCACGACCAAGCCGGGCGCAGCGCCGCTGCCCGAGCTCGCGCAGCGCAAGGCCAAGGAGGCGGCGGACGCGTACGCAGGGCTGATGCGGGTCTACGCCGCCTACACCGAGTACCTGCTCGAGTTCCCCGAGCAGGGCGAGCCGCCGCTGTGGGAGCGCAACACCGCCCTTCAGATCAGGAACCTCCTGGGCAAGCTCGCGGTCCCCGCGGCCCTGGCTGGGGTGAAGATGCCCGCGGCGGGCTCTGTCGCCCCCCTGGGCGGCGCGGGCATCAAAGACGAGATCGGCCTCGTGCTGGCGACCAACTCCCCACAGGCGGCCCAGGCCCTCCTCGCTCGGGCGCGGGGAGAGCTTGGGCGCACAACCAAGGCGGCCCAGCGGCTGACCAAGGCGTGCTGTGGGCGGCTCTTGGCCATCATGGAGCGGCGCAGCCCACTCGTGTGGGCGCCGGGCGCGCCCCAGGGTCAGCGCCTGCGGGAGATCGGCGCGCGGCTGCTGGTGGCGTTTGGTTGCCGCCCGATGGAGGAGCTCGTGGTGGAGAAGCCGCCCGTCAAGGAGCTGGCCATCGCCGGCGGCGTGCTCGTCTCGGCCGGTCTGGCGCTGTACGGGTGGAGGCGCTGGACCAGCGCCCAGGGGAGGACGGCATGACGACGAGGAGCTGGGAGAGCGTGCGGCTGGAGCAAAAGAACGCCAAGGTAGAGCAGCTGGCTCAAGTAGCGATGCGCGGCATCAAGGAAGACACCATGAACGGAGCGATGCTTGCGGTGGCGCTGGTCGGGCTGTTGGCCTTCTCAGAGACCTTCTCGGGAGAGGGCTCGAAAGCCAAGGCTACGGGCACGATCGAGCTGCGGAATGGTGAATATCTCGCGCGGATCTTCCTGAAGGGTGACGACTACATTGTCCTTGAGGGGTACTACGGTCCCTACAGGACCATCATCTGGAACGAGCACCGCTGGAAGTTCACCAGGCAGAGCTCCGCTGTCAAGTTCGCCGAGAAGTACCTCAAGGGCAGATCGTTCACCCAGCCGGACACGGTGGGCGCAACTTTCCGCAAAGCCCACCTCGTGGAGTGAACGTGATCGACGTCTTGTCCCTCATTGAGCAGGTTGAGCGCCGGGGCGGAGCAGGCAAGTCGTCGAAGCTGAAGGCTGCGCCGAAGGCTACGCCGAAGGCTGCGCCGAAGGCTGCGCCGAAGGCTGCGGCACCACAGGCCTCCGCCGTAAAGAGTGCCAGGCGAGGGCTTCGCGTCGTGGAGCGCCCGGCGGACACGTCGACAACGAAGGCGCGCTTGACTGACCAGCAGAAGATCGAGCGCGCGCGCATCCCGCTCACGCCCGTCGATGAGCTTCACCCGTTGCTCGCGGAGGAGCTGGATTTCATCCAGCTGCACCGGTGCGTGCTCGCCGTGTACAAGGAGAACACGAGCACGTCGAGCCCTCCGCACGAGCGGCTGTCGCAAGCCTTCGCGATCTGCATCAAGAGCCTGCAGAACAACGGCTACCTCAAGCCGGGGACCCGTGAGCCCACCGCGGAGGGCAAGCGCCGGAGCTACTTCAAGGCGCTGGAGCCTGACGCGGTGGACAAGCAGGTCGCGTACCGGGAGCTCTTGGTCGAGGCGAAGGAGAGCCGGGCCGACGCCAAGGCAGAGCGGTCGACGCTCGAGGGCGCGCTCCGGGGTGCGCGGACAGGCGCGGCGAACCGGGCGACAGGGATGAGCAAGGCGGAGCTGGAAGCGGCCCTTCAGGAGATCAGGGAGGCTGCGGAGCCCGTGTTCAGCTGCAGCACGGTCTGGGGGGACTGCCGGCCCGAGGCGCCGAGCGCGGGGCACTGCTTCATGCTGTCGATGGCGGTCCAAGACATGCTGGGCGGCGACATCGTCTTTGGAGAGGTCAAGACTGAAGACGGCCCCGTGAGCCACTACTGGAACCGGCTGGGCGGGTGGGAGTTCGATCTCACGGGCGACCAGTTTCAAGAGCCACAAGTCCAGATCAAGAGAGGCAAGCTCCGGCCGGCCATCGCGGTCTTCGACCGGGACCGCTACGAGCGGCTGGACCAGGAGTTCAACAAGAAGCCGATGCAGATCTACGAGCGCTTCTGCAAGCGGCTCATCAAGGAGCTGGCCCAGAAGAATCTATGCGATTACGTTGACCACCTCAAGAGGCTGGAGGCGCGCTGAGCCTCTGCGGAGTGGTTGATGATCGTGCAGGCGGGGGTGACGGTGATCGGCCGTCACGAAGAGCACACAGAGGTCAGCGACCGCTACTTGGTCGACAAGGTGTCGCAGGTCTCCTCTGCGCTCCACGACCACCTCGTCCACCTGGTGCAAGGCCGCGGAGAAGAGTGGATCGGCCCAAGGGGCTTCCTCAGCGAGCGTAAGCCAAGCCCAGAGGAGTCGTTCTGGGAGGCCTGGGGTGCGGTGGCCTGCCTGGGACCCTGGGACCGGTGGTCGGGGTTCATGTTCATGGAGCTGGAAGGGCTGGGGCTGACCTCGGCCCCGACCATCGTGGAGCAGTGGTGGGTGACCGCTCGAGGGGACGCCTACAAGCTCCAGTGCCCGACGGGCAGCAACGCCATGGTGATGCACCAGACCAGCAGGTTGCTCAACTGGAAGAAGTGGCCGATCAAGGGGCCCAACAAGGCGCAGGCCCGGGCTGCGCTGGAGCAGATCTTGAAGGTGGACGGGCAGCTCGAGGAGCTGTCGATGCACGCGCGCCCCGACGCCTTCACCAAGGGCGGCCTCACCAAGGCGCTCCGGGAGCACAACCTCCGCCTCGTGATGCCGAAGCTCAACGGGGGCGCGCACAAGATGACGGCGACCTACAAGCTCGAGCCCATCCCCAAGGTCAGCCACGGGTACGCCCCCTACGGGATCGAGCTTGACGTCGAGGACATGGAGGCGAACCGGGTCAGCCAAGACGCGGCCTGGACCACGCTGGACGGGGCGATCAGGGAAAGGGTTTAGCTTAGGTTGACAGCCGGTGAGGGATCGGATAGCCCGGCGGGCCTGGAGGTGCCCGTGGCGCTGGCCTACTACAACGAGCACGACCCGTTCGCGGCGGCGTGGCTGCGGAGCCTGATCGAGGCCAAGGAGATCGCCCCTGGTGTCGTGGACGAGAGGAGCATCACCGATGTCGAGCCCCAAGACCTTGAAGGCTACACCCAGTGCCACTTCTTCGCCGGGATCGGCGGATGGAGCCTGGCACTCCGCCTCGCCGGCTGGCCCGACGACCGGCCCGTGTGGACCGGGAGCTGCCCGTGCCAGCCGTTCAGCGCCGCGGGCAAGGGGCGCGGCGTCGACGACGAGCGCCACCTCTGGCCCGAGCTCCGCCGGCTCATCGGGCAGCGCCGCCCTCCAGTCGTCCTTGGAGAGCAGGTTGCGAGCACGGCTGGCCGGGCGTGGCTCGACGCTGTACGCGCTGACCTGGAAGGGCTGGGATATGGCGTCGGAGCTGCAGATCTGTGCGCTGCGGGCGTCGGCGCCCCGCACATCCGGCAACGGCTCTGGTGGGGAGGGGTCAGGCTGGCCGACGCCCAGCACGATGGACAACGGGAACAGCGGGGACGCCTGGGAGGAGCGGAGGAAGAAGATCAAGGAGAAGGGGATCAACGGGAACGGATTTGGTCTGATCTTGCCGATGGCGGCGCAGCTGGCGGGCTGGCCGACGCCCATGGCGGGGACGCCGGCGCAGGCCGGCTACAACGAGGCGGGGAACACCGACTCGAGCAGGAAGATGGTGGCCCTCTGTGGGGGGCTCGTCGCGGGTCATGGGCTCCGGCTGCCAGAGGAGTGGAGCGGCCCCGCGAGGATCACGCACCTTGGGGCGCTGCAGACTGGCTGCGATGCCGGGATGACCGGTGGCGGCCAGTTGAACCCGGCACATTCCCGCTGGCTCATGGGCTTCCCACCCGCATGGGACGCCTGCGCGCCTACGGCAACGCCATCGTCCCGCAGGTCGCGGCGGTCTTCATCGACAGCTTCTGGGGGGCGGTAGCAGATCTTGGTCGAGGCTGACGGCGCAGGAGGCTGAAGTGAGCAAAGTGAACAAGCTGAACACCGTCTTGCTCTTGATCATGGGGGCTGCGCTGTGCGGCGCCCTCGCCGAAGCCAACGTGAACAAGCTGGACGGCGCCTTGCTGCTGCTCTTGGGGCTCGCGATGTACGCCGCCCTCGTCGTTGTCGACGAGGTGTTTGGGCGCGACTCGAAGATCGTGCACATCGCTGAAGGCGCGATCATGGGCGCCGCCTTTGGCGCCATCGCAGGCAGCACCTGTCCCTTGGCGCTCGGGGCCGTGCTTGGCGGCCTCTCTGGGTGGCTCGGCAGCCCGACGACCCGCCGGCCTCGAAGGCCGGGCCCCTCTGACACGCAGAGCCCGTAGGCCACGGAGCAGACCTGATGACCACGATCTCCAAAGAGGAACAGGCGAGGATGGCAGCAGAGCTGGAGCGCATCGGCTGGGTCTGCCGTCCGCCCCGGGACACCTTGAGGCCGACCGGCTGGACGGAGTCACTGGACGGCACGATGTGGGTGCGACACTGGGGAGGCACGACCTCGATCTGCTCTATCGTACAGCCGAATCAAGCCCGTGGAAACAATCGGAGCCCTTGGTCATTTCGGGTCCGCCTGTTTGGCGCGAGGAGGGCCAAGGACACCGGGGTCGAGCAAGGGGAGGCCGCCACCCCAGAGGGGGCGCGGCGGGAAGCCGACAAGGCCCTCCACAACCTGCTGTTGCGCGCCAAGGAGAGGAGAGCCCTCCAAGCTCTCGAAAGGGGATCGACATGCCCGTCGTGAAACAAGACCAGATCAAGAGAAGAGACCTGCTCGACAACAAAGACGTGCTCTACGTCTTTGGGGACAACATGGTCCGCCGAGGCTTCGGCGGGCAGGCCCGGGAGATGCGTGGGGAACCCAACGCGGTTGGGATCCCCACGAAGTGGGCGCCGACCATGATGGACTCCGACATGTTCAGGGACACGGACCTCCCCAAGATCAAGCCCACGCTGGATGCGGAGCTCGACAAGCTCCGCGACCACCTCCAGAAGGGTGGGACCGTCGTGATCCCAGCTGGGGGGATCGGGACCGGCCTCGCGAACCTCAAGGTCAACGCGCCCGCAATCTTCTGGTACATCAACGAGAACCTCCGGGCTCTCGAAAGGGTCGTGTGCTGAATGTACACCCCCAAGAGGATCGTGAAGAACTATGGCACCCGGCTGGTGATCGCCACGGCGTGGCTCGAGCCGATGACCGGGTACACCTTGATGTGCGCGGTGCTTAGCGAGATCGAGAGGGCGCTGCTCGGGCGAGACGGCTACCCCGACGGGCCGTGGGTCTTGACCGAGGAGGTCTTGGCTCCGCTGCGGGCGGTGCAGGTCCACATGATGAGGCTGATGCCTGACGCGGGCAGCTGCGGGGCCCCGGGTGGCGCGGCGCACACGGGATCGAGAGAGCGGATGGAGGCCACGATGGAATCTTGGATCGCGCTCACCCAGCTCTTCCGCCTCATCCTGAGTAAGCTCAACGAGAAGCTTGGACAGAGGGAAGAGACCCGGATAGAGCTGGTCATCGTCGTACCAGATCGAGTCGCGTCGGCCGGCCCCGGGGATCGCGTGCTCCCCTTTCCTGTTGCCGGCTTGTCCGTGTCGTACTTGGCGATGCACCAAGCTGACCACCTCGTGTAGGAGGCCCCATGTCACAGCCCGAGTCCCCGTGTACTGCCCAACCTGGCAAGAGCGCCGCCTCCATGCTGGAGGACACCATCAGGGCGGAGCGCGCGAGCGTCAACGCAGGCGGCGAGGTTGCGGCGACCTTCTATCAGAAGTTCGACAAAATCGAGGAGCTCAAGCCCGACCTTGACCTCGATGCGGTCTTTGCGGCGGCGCAGGTGCTCATCATGGATCCGGACATGCTTGGCGTCCTGCTCTTGGGTCTGAACCTGCCGCCCGCGCAGAGCCCGGAGGTCGAGGCACGACACACCAAGATCGCCAAGGCCTGGGCGTGCACCGTCGCTGGCCATTGGGCCATGGGCGAGCACATGAAGCACACAGGGCTGTCCATCCCGCTGACCGAGTCGCAGCTCGATGAGGTTACCACCCGCTGCGCGAAGATCAGGGAGGGCGCATGATCGTGAAGGTCGCGATGCACCCGCTCGGGCCCGGAGGGGTCGGCCCGCGGATCGGCTTCTTGCTGCTGCGCGACACCGACGCGGGCCTGGAGGTGAGGCCCTCGCTGCCCGACCTTCGGCCGTTTGGGGTGGGCCCAGGCGCGCACGGGCTCCACGTCCACGAGCACGGGAAGCTGGAGCCAGGGCGCGGCAAGGACGGCATGGTCGCGGGGCTCGCCGCCGGCGACCACTTCGACCCGGCCCAGACGCGCAGCCACCAGGGGCCGTTTGGGGCGGGGCACCTGGGAGACCTCCCGCGCGTCGAGGTCGGCGCGGACGGCGTGCCGCGCAGCACGGTGGTGGCCCCGCGTGTCCGGCTGGAGCAGGTCATGGGGCGCTCCCTCATCCTGCACGAGGGACCCGACAACTACACCGACGACCCCCCGAACGGAGGCGGAGCCCGGCGCGCCATCGGCGGGATCATCACGA
>JACCDW010867438.1_pt1 | contig 20027 bp, 5 predicted proteins | sample 7449781 | NCBI WGS metagenome assembly JACCDW01 (sample SAMN15323449, study PRJNA562643) | freshwater metagenome | isolation source: river surface water | place: USA:Blue River Watershed | collected 2017-08-18
ATGGTTATCAAACATGGAGTGCAGTTCCTGATGAAATTCTCACATCTTCTGGAAATAAATCACTTTTAATAGATTCTGTTGCAATAAATACTTTTACATCCATTAAAATGACAGATGCAAATACTTTTGTAATTTCTGCGGTAAAAACTGCATATAACGATAATACTAGTTCAGGTAGTTCAGGAAATTCGCATCTGTTTTATTGCTATTTTCCAAATTTGTTTAATATAGTAAATAATACTGTTTTTGACATTTCAGGAAATATGAAAATTAGTGGAAATATTGATTCCGATTTTTCAATTAATTCTAATGGATTAATTATATCTTCTCAAAGTCCATCTTTAAATAGTTCAACAGGTTCTGCAATTATTTCTGGAGGTGTTGGAATAGGTGGAAATATTAATATAGGTGGAAATGGAACTATAGGGTCTACTATAAGTTCTACTGGAATTACATCAGGTGCATTGGTTGTGAGTGGAGGAATAGGTGTGGCAAAAGATATTAATATTGGAGGAAATATTATTTCTAATTCAGACAATAAAATAATTACAACAACGTATCACGAAGGATACAATGGAGGAAAAATTGTTATAGGAAAATATCCTGGTTATACTGGAAGACATATTGAAATAGGAAATATTGATAATATAGACGGAACAACAGCAATAAATACGATTATTTTAGGAGGACCTCAGGATATAATACAAATACGTGGTGCATTAGATACAACAGTTTCGTCTGATATTACTGCTTTAGGAACTACTGCAATTAATGGTTCTTTAGCAGTTATTGCTCCAGTTCATTCTCAAATTCAAATGGTGACTGATGGAGGTAATATAACAGATTCTACCTCAGTTACAAATGGATTATTAGTTGTTTCTGGTGGTGTTGGTGTAAGTGCAAATATAAATATAGGAGGTAATATATCATCTGATGGAAATATTACATCAAGTGAAAATGCTATTATTTCAAAGAATTTATTTGTAAATGGAAATACTGAATCTTTTTCGCATAGTAATGGAACGTTAGTTGTTCCCAATGGAGGTGCTGGAATTCATGGAAATTTAAATATTGGTGGAAATTCAATCATAGAAAAAGGATTAACTGTTAAAGGAGTTATTGACAGTACTTCGACAATTACTGGAAGTGGTGTCATTTATGGAGGATTAGGTGTTACAGGAAATGCAAATATTGGTGGAAATATTGTAGGTGGAAGTGGAACAGATTCTTTATCAACTACTACAGGAGCGTTGCGAATAAGTGGAGGAATTGGAACAACAGGAAATATTCATATTGGAGGAAATGGAATAATTTCGAAAAATATTACTATAAATGGAACAACTGCATCAACTAGTATAAGTAGTGGCGCATTATTGGTAAGTGGAGGAGGTGCCGGAATTGGAGGAAATTTATATATAGGCGGTTTAGTTAAAATATTAGGAGATGGCGATGGAATAGAATCAACTGATTCAAGTACGGGAAGTTTACTAGTTGTTGGTGGAGTCGGTATAACTGGAAATATTAATGCCGATGGAAATTTAGTTATTTTTGGATCTTCTCAATCAACCAGTTTTGGAACAGGTACCATAAGAGTACCAAATGGTGGTATGGGGGTTACGGGAAATATTTATTCTGGAAATAATATTGTTGCATCAGGAAATATTATTGCATCAGGAAATGTGGTTTCTTCAAATATAATAATAAATTCAGTATTAAATTCAACTGCAATAACAAATGGTGCATTAACAGTTGCGGGTGGAGTTGGCATTGCAAAATCTGTAAATATCGGTGAAAAATTATTAGTTGGAAATACTGGACAATCATCAAGTATTTCAACAGGAAGTGCAGTTTTTTCTGGTGGCGTTGGTATAGCAAAAGATCAATATTTGGGAGGAAATTTAATTGTTCAATCAATAGAGGAAAGTATTTCTGTTACTAGTGGTTCAATAATTACTTCAGGTGGTATTGGTGTTAGTGGAAATGCATATGTTCAAAATAGATTAGACGCAAATGTTGGGCAAGTAAAATTATTAGAAGTTCAAGGTTCGGGTAAATATTTAAATACAAATACTACATCAACTATTGGATTTGGTTATGGTGGAAGTAATGCTCCTTATAATTTTAAAATAGATTCGATTCCAAAAAATAGAGTAGGACAAGGAGATACAGGAACTCAAAGTGATTTAGTTTTTAGTAGAAAAACTCTGCAAAATGCAAGTGATTCTACATATTCTGAATGTATGAGAATAGTTGGACCTGTTGATCAAACAGGTAGTATTGGAGGATATATCGGCATTAATAATTCTTCTCCGGCATATACTCTAGATGTTGGTGGAAATGTAAATATTTCCAATCAATTAAGATTATCCGCAAATTCAGGAAATATTTCTGGTGCAAATTTTCAAAATAATGGATTTATTTATTCTTCTCCAACTGGATTATTTTTGGACTATTCAAATATAAAATCCTATCAAAATTCTAGCGGGTTTAATACCGCAAATGTATATGTTAATGATATATTTTTAACAAGTGGAAATGCTGGAAATGGAAATATTAATGGAAATCTTTCTATTACTGCAAATCTTTCTGTGGCTGGAAATCTTTCTGTTACTGCTAATGCTACAATGTCATCCAATGTTTCTGTTGCAAAATTATTAACAGTTTCAAATACAACAGATAATAATGATATTACAAGGGGAATTAATTTTCAGGGAAATGCCGTATTAGTTTCCACTGGTGGGAATATTTTAATGGCAAATATTGCAAATCAAAAATATTATTTTAATAATACCAATTTTGTTGCTGGAAATATTTTGGCAAATATAATTGGAAATGGAACTAGTTCTGTATTTTTTCCAACGGGAATAAATATAACAAATTCAACACAATCTACGAGTTCTATAACAGGAGCATTTGTTGTTTCTGGAGGTGCAGGAATTGGTGGAAATGGAAATATTGGAGGAAATTTAAATGTAAAAGAACACTCTTTTTTTGGTGGAAATGCCAATATAGCTGGATTATTAAATGTTAGTACATCTGCTACTAGTACAAATGGTAAAAATCGTGGTATATTTTATGGTGCAAATACATATGTATATTCTTATGCTGAATCAACAAAAGATAATTTGTATTTAAATGTTAATGGAAATGCTTATACATTTGCAGGAAATGCATTCAACATTGGACCAACTACTGTATCTACTAGTTCTACAACTGGTGCATTAACAGTTGGAGGTGGTGTTGGAATTAGTGGAAATATTTATGTTGGAAGTGGAGCAAATATAGCAGGAATTGCAAATATATCTAGTAGTCAGGCATCTACTTCTAGTGTAACAGGTGCATTACAGGTTGTCGGAGGTGTAGGTATTGGCGGTAATATTAATATAGGAGGAAATGCATCAATTAGTGGAAATGTTAGAATAAGTAACACATTGGCATCAACAAGTACAATAACGGGTGCATTTGTTGTTACAGGTGGTGTAGGAATTAGTGGAAATATTAATATAGGAGGAAATACAAACATTGCAGGAAATGTTATAATAAGCAATACATTAGCATCAACAAGCAAGATAACTGGTGCGCTAGTTGTTACTGGAGGACTAGGTATTGGAGGTGATATTTATTCTGATTCAATATATTGTAATACAATCGAAGGTATATCTAATTTAAAACAATCCATTAATTATACAAAAGGTAATACAATTGTTAATGGAGGTTGGTTAGATAATAATAATACTGGAGTAGTAATTCTAGGTGTAGTTCCAGTTGGAACTATAGTTTATGATACTACAGCAGGAAGAATATTTGAATTACCTCCAATAAAGGCATATGAGAAACAATATTGGTCGGTGTTTAATGCTAGTAATTCTGATCAAACTATACGAGTTTATCAAGGAACATATGATTATGGAGGAATTGCAGTGAATAGTGATAGTACGGGAGACATACAGGGGTTTGGAAGAAGCGGTTCAGGTCCAAGTATAAATATAGCAAGTAAAACTATGATAACAATATGTTCAAATTATCTTCATTGGATTGTTACAAATTATAATTCTTCAGGAATAAATACAAATAATAGTTGGTCAGGTATAAATACATTTGCAAATACCAATGCTTCTACTTCAACAACAACAGGATCTATAATAGTTAGTGGAGGTGCTGGAATTAGTGGAAATATTTATTGCGGTGGAACTACTAATGCCACCAGTTTCAATGCTACTTCAGATTATCGTATTAAAGCAAATGTTATTGATTTAGATAGAACATTTTCTGTAAGTAAATTGCGTCCAGTACATTATTTCAATAAAATTTTAGAAAAACCCGACATTGGATTTTTGGCTCATGAAGTCCAGGAGGAATATCCTTATCTAGTTTCTGGAGAAAAAGATGGAGAACAAAATCAATCTATTAACTATAACGGAATAATTGGTATTTTGGTAAAAGAAATTAAAGATCTTCGAGAAGAAGTTAAACATTTGAGATTACGTGTAGAAGATTTGGAAACATATCAAAAATGATGAGATAAATAAATAACATATTTTATATTTATGAATAAAATATGCTATATTTTTTTATTTATAAAGTTGTCATTGAAACAATAGAACTAGAATTAGATGTTCCATATAAATTAATTGCTACCAATGATACACTATAAGTAATTCCTGTTGACAATCCAGTAATTGTGTATGTATTTGTTGGTGCGCCAAAAATTTGAACAATTGAAGTTCCACTCGATGGTGAAGCGGTAACTCTATAACTATTTATAGATCCACTAGGCTGTGTAAATGAAAAAGTAATCGATGTTGCTGTTGCTGAAACAAATGTTAATCCAGTTGGAGCCTGTGGAGAATAATTTGTGGGATTATAGGGCAAATTCATATTGAGAGAAATTGCAGTATCACTTGCAATAGAATCATCATAATATTTCGGAACATTTATTACCAAACGATCATTAGTATTCATATATAATCCACTATTTACAGAAACTATTTTATTTTTACTATTTGTTCCTGAGACATATGCACTAGTAAATAAATTTGCTCCTGTTAAGGCAGAATACCATACTGATCCATCATAACTATAGGCAATTATATTTCCACCTGTGCCGGTTGCAATCCATCTTTTTGTATTCCAATTTACATGATTACATGCAGTTGTAAATGTTGTTTTTCCTATACCAGTCCATGTAATTCCATCTGTACTAGTTGCAAGAGTGTTTGCACTTCCAGTACCTCCAGCCAATGCTATAACTCCATTCCATTTTAATGAATTTCCTGATGTACTAAAAATTCCACTCGATGGAGAAGATGTCCATGTTGTTGCCAAATTAGATGTTGAATAAGCCAATGTATTTCCTCCTAATCCAGCTCCAACCCATTTATTTATCATCCATTTAACACTATTTGTTGCAGTTGTGAATGTTGTTTTACCTAATCCAGTCCATGAATTTCCTATTGAACTTGATGAATATGCGAGTGTATTTGATGTTCCTCTTCCACCAGCTAACCATATATATCCATTCCAATCTACAGCGAGACCAGAAGCATCAAAAATTGTAGAACCAAGACCAGTCCAATTAATTCCATCAGTACTATATGCTAATGTATTTCCACCAGAACCACATGCAACAAATCCGAAATTATTCCATTCAATTGCATAACATGTATTTGTGAAAATAGTATTTCCTAATCCATACCATCTCGATCCATCATAACTATATGCCATTGTATGAGTATTTCCATTTCCACCAGCAACCCATAAAGTTCCATTCCATTTTATTGCATTACAAGAATTTGAGAAGATTCCATTTCCAAGTGATGTATAGTTTATTCCATCTGTACTTATTGCCATAGTATTAACATTTCCAGTTCCTCCGACTAATGTTGGTTGTTGTATGATAAATGTTCCCGTATTTGGATTTGTCCAAGAAACTCCAAATCCATTTTGAGAAGATATTGTGACTGATGTCCAATTTATTCCGTCGTAACTGTATCTAATTATATTTGTTGTTGTATTTGCAATAAAACTTAATCCATTCCATTGAATTCCCGTATGACCATAACTTTGAGTTCCACCAACTGAAGTCCAATTTATTCCATCATAACTTATTAAAATGCTAGGTGTTGAAGTTGAATCTGTTGTTATTGCCCACATTGTTCCATTCCATATAATTCCCTGAATAATTCCATAATTTCCAATATTAACAGATGTCCAATTTATTCCATCGCTACTACGTGCAATATATGTTGTACCTCCTGAAATTGGACCTCCAGCAATAAAATATGAATTATTCCATTCTACTGGACCTCCACCTAATATATTAGAACCTAAAGACCAGGTTATTCCGTCATAACTGTAAATTAAATATTGTCCTGTAGAAGTAACTCCAGATGCAACCCATAATGTTCCATTCCATGATAATCCTTTATATGGATATCCGGCTTGAGAAAATGCGGAAATATTTGCAGTTGGAATCCAATTATATCCATCAGCACTGCTTAATATGTGACGATTTGTTGAAGAAGTTCCTGCCATTAACCACTGTTTTCCATTCCATTTTATTGCATTTATTCCAGATGGATCAGATTGTAATTGGAGTTGCACATAGTTTCCACATAAATCATTTGTAATATAACTATTATTTCCAACTCCTCCTCCGAAAATATATTGACTTCCATTAAATCCAATACTTGTAAATCCACCATTAGTCGTTGTAGTTGTCCATGTTAATCCATTATCCACTGAAACTAAATTTCCCGTTATGGTTGCATTTTGTGGAAATGTTATTGTATGAGGTAACATTGTTGCACAATCTCCGCCTAAACTACTAGTTGTAAAAATGGAAGATGCACTAGATGCAACTATCCAAGATGAACCATTTGTACTATACGCAATTCTATTACCAGAAGTATCATACGAAAATGCCACAAACTTTCCATTTGCCCATTTTACATTATTTGGATAATTTCCATTATAATTATTAAAAATTGCAGTTCCTATTCCTGTCCAAGATGTTCCATAAATGTCATTACTATAAGCAATAGAATTTCCACTAGCTGAAGAAGTTTGCGTTCCAATTGCAACTATTGTTTGGCGATTTGATGCTAATCCAGTTACCCGTTGAGAAATAGGACATGGTGTGGCAGTCCAAGATGCCCCATTATTTGAACTGTATGCTAAAACTCCCAAATTTCCGGATGTTTGTCCTCCGGCAACCCAACATGCACCTGTCCATATTACCGCATTACAACTAGTACTGAATGTTGATGTTGCTCCTTTTCCTATCCAGTTAATTCCATTTGTACTTATAGCAATACGATCTGTAGTTCCATTTCCTCCAATCATCCAATAATTTCCATTCCATCCAATTGTTTGTGGAATTCCCCCAGATAATATTGTATTTCCTAATCCAGTCCAATTTATACCGTCATAACTATATGCCAATGTATTTGCAGTTGATCCACATGCAACAAACATTTTACCATTCCAGCCTAATCTTACACAACTTGTCGAGAATATTCCTGTTCCTAATCCTGTCCATGATATTCCGTCATAACTATAAGCCAGAGAATTTCCACCTTGACCTCCGGCAACCCATAAAAATCCATTCCATAGAGTATCATAACATCCCGTTGAAAAAATAGAACTTCCCAATGATATCCATTTTGTGCCATCATTACTTAATGCTAATGTATTTCCTCCAATACCACCCGATATCCATCTATTACTAGGATTAACACCTACAGTATATACAGATGAATTCGTATTATATCCATTAGTTGATGCATAATAGTTATTGTATCCATCAGATACAGTTGTTGGATTAGACATTGTTTTTGTGTATTGAGTATTTGTCTGATTTGTTCTATCTGAAATATCAAATGATGCAACTGGTATTGATGCTAATGAATATGAAAATTGTACACTTATACCAGTTGGACCAATAACACCAGTAGGACCAGCAGATCCAGTAGGTCCGGTTGGTCCAGTAGTTCCAGTTGGACCAGTTTCACCCGTAAATCCAACACCAGTAGGACCAGTATAACCAAATGGCCCAGTAGGGCCTGTAGGTCCCTGTAGACCAGTTGAACCGGTAGGTCCAGTAGGGCCTGGTGGACCAGTAGGACCAGTAGGACCAGTAGGACCAGTAGGGCCAGTTCTTCCCGTAGGGCCAGTAGGACCAGTAGGTCCACTAGAACCCGTAGAACCAGTAGGTCCAGTAGGTCCAGTTCTTCCCGTAGGGCCAGTAGGGCCACTTACACCAGTATTTCCAGTGGATCCTGTAGGGCCAGTAGGACCAGTAGATCCAGTCGGACCTGTTACACCAGTATTTCCAGTAGGACCAGTAGGGCCAGTTGGGCCAGTAGGTCCACTTGATCCAGTATTTCCTGTAGGACCACTAAAACCAGTAGGTCCAGTTGGACCAGTGGGACCAGTCGATCCAGTTGGGCCGGTAGGTCCAGTCGGACCTGTATTTCCTGTAGGTCCAGTAGGACCACTTGATCCTGTAGTACCCGTTATACCTGTTATGCCTGTATCACCAGTGATACCAGTAGGTCCAGTTGCTCCGGTTGACCCGGTAGTTCCAGTAGGACCAGTTGGTCCAGTTGATCCCGTCATACCTGTAGCAGAATCTCCAGTTGGACCTGTAACCCCAATAACTCCAGTAGGACCTGTTGATCCAGTTGGTCCCTGCACAGATGGACCAGTTGCACCAGTAGGGCCAGGAGGACCAGTCGGACCAGTTTCACCAGTAATTCCTGGACCGGTTGGACCTGTATCACCAGTAGGACCCGTATCGCCCGTGATACCAGTGGGACCGGTAGGTCCAGTAGGTCCAGTTCTTCCTGTAGATCCAGTAGGTCCAGTAGGACCAGTAGATCCGGTCCTTCCCGTAGGTCCAGTAGAACCAGTAGTTCCGGTAGGACCAGTTGGTCCTGTTATACCAGTATTTCCTGTATCACCAGTGTTACCAGTAGGTCCTGTAGGACCTGTATTTCCAGTCGGACCTGTATTTCCGGTGGGTCCAGTAGGACCTGTACCTCCAGTAGGACCAGTAGGTCCAGTAGGACCTGTTATACCTGTAATACCAGTAGGACCAGTTTGTCCTGTAGATCCAGTTTGTCCGGTAGGCCCACTATCACCAGTATTTCCAGTTGGTCCACTAATACCAGTTCTTCCTGTAGGACCTGTTGGGCCTGTATCTCCAGTATTTCCGGTAGGTCCAGTAGGTCCAGTAGGTCCAGTTCTTCCCGTAGGTCCAGTTGGTCCACTATCGCCAGTATTTCCAGTTGATCCAGTAGGACCAGTCGGTCCTGTTTGTCCTGTTGGTCCAGTAGGTCCTGTTGAACCTCCTGAACCAGTCGGTCCAGTTGGACCTTGAATACCAGTTGGGCCAGTAGGTCCAGTATATCCAGTATTTCCAGTAGGGCCACTAGGTCCAGTTGGACCAGTTCTTCCGGTGGGCCCAGTTTGTCCAGTATCACCTGTATTTCCAGTATATCCGGTAGGTCCAGTAGGGCCAGTTCTTCCAGTGGGCCCTGTATTACCAGTATTTCCGGTAGGGCCACTAGGTCCAGTTAGACCAGTAGCACCAGTAGGACCAGTAGGTCCTGTAGGACCAGTATTTCCAGTTGGACCTTGATTACCAGTTCCTCCAGTTGGCCCAGTAGGTCCAGTTGGCCCAGTATTTCCCGTAGGACCAGTAGGCCCAGTATTTCCAGTAGATCCGGTAGGTCCAGTATTTCCAGTAGGGCCTGTATCACCCGTAATACCGGTAGGTCCAGTAGATCCAGTTCTTCCAGTAGGGCCTGTATCACCAGTGATACCTGTCGGTCCAGTGGGTCCTGTTGACCCAGTAGGTCCAGTTTGACCAGTAGATCCAGTGGGTCCTGTATCACCTGTATTTCCTGTAGGTCCAGTTGGACCTGTTTGTCCAGTAGGTCCACTAGAACCAGTATTTCCTGTTGGACCGGTGGGTCCTGTATTTCCAGTGGGTCCTGTTGGTCCGCTTTGACCAGTAGGTCCAGTAGGTCCAGTTTGTCCAGTAGGTCCAGTAGGTCCTGTTGAACCCATCGACCCAGTTTGACCTGTATCACCTGTATTTCCAGTAGGTCCAGTAGGACCTGTTCTTCCAGTAGGACCTACAGATCCTGTATCACCTGTGCTACCAGTTGGTCCAGTAGGACCTGTTTGACCTGTTGATCCAGTAGGACCCATTATACCAGTATTTCCAGTAGGTCCTGTTGGGCCTGTTATACTAGGACCAGTAGGACCAGTTGGTCCTGTATTTCCTGTAGGTCCTGTATCACCAGTGTTTCCGGTAGGTCCTGTTGGTCCTGTTTGTCCAGTAGGACCAGTTATACCTGTATTTCCAGTAGGACCAGTAGGACCAGTAGCACCTGTAGGTCCTGTGGGACCAGTTGCGCCAGTAGGTCCAGTAGGTCCTGTTACGCCAGTTGGACCTGTGGGACCTGTTTGTCCAGTGGGTCCAGTAGGTCCAGTTACGCCAGTTGGTCCAGTAGGTCCAGTAGGACCAGTTATACCTGTTTGTCCAGTAGGACCAGTTTCACCAGTAGCTCCAGTAGAACCAGTAGGTCCAGTTACACCAGTATTTCCCGTAGGTCCTGTTTCACCAGTAGGTCCAGTAGGACCTTGAATACCTGTTGAACCAGTAGGACCTATCGGACCTTGTAAACCAATTTCACCAGTTGGTCCAGTAGGACCAGTTGCACCAGTTGAACCGGTTGGTCCTTGAATACCTGTAGAACCAGTAGGACCTTGAATACCTGTGGAACCAGTAGGACCTTGAATACCTGTGGAACCAGTAGGTCCTTGAATGCCAGTTTCTCCAGTAGATCCTGTTGGACCCATAGGTCCTGTTATACCAGTTTGACCTGTAGGACCCATTACACCAGTTTGACCAGTTGGACCTGTAGGACCAGTTACACCAGTTGCTCCGCTAGGTCCTGTAGGTCCTATATCACCAGTTGATCCAGTAGGACCAGTAACTCCAGTTTCACCAGTAGGACCTATTATACCAGTTTCACCTGTAGACCCAGTTGGCCCCATTATACCAGTTTGTCCAGTAGGTCCTGTTTCACCAGTTTGTCCAGTAGGTCCTGTGTATCCAGTATTTCCAGTAGGACCTGTTACACCTGTATATCCAGTAGGGCCAGTATATCCAGTAGGACCAGTAGGACCAGTTTCACCTGTTGATCCCGTAGGTCCCATTATACCGGTTTGTCCAGTTGGTCCTGTTGGACCTGTGATACCAGTTTGTCCAGTTGGTCCTGTAATACCCGTTGCACCAGTTGCACCAGTTTCACCAGTAGGACCTATAGTACCAGTTTGTCCAGTAGGACCTCTAGCTCCAGTTTCACCAGTGGGACCAGTTTCACCAGTTTGACCAGTAGGACCCATTACACCAGTTTGACCAGTAGGACCAGTAGGACCAGTAGGACCAGTTTGTCCAGTAGGGCCAGTAAGACCTGTCACCCCTGTTGCACCAGTAGGTCCAGTATCTCCCATTTTTCCAGTTTCTCCTGTTGGTCCAGTAGATCCAGTATTTCCCATAGAACCTGTTTCTCCTGTTGGTCCAGTAGCGCCTGTAACACCAGTTTGTCCAGTAGCACCAGTAGGTCCCATTATACCAGTTTGTCCAGTAGCACCAGTAGGTCCTGTATCACCAGTAGCACCAGTAGGTCCAATATTACCAGTTTCACCAGTAGATCCAGTAGGACCTGTATTTCCAGCGATACCAGTAGCACCAGTTACACCTGTAAATCCAGTAGGACCAGTAGCTCCAGTAGCACCAGTCGCGCCAGTAAATCCAGTAGGACCAGTAGATCCAGTTGAGCCTGTATCACCAGTGATACCAGTATGTCCAGTAGCACCAGTAACACCTGTAGTACCAGTAGCACCAGTAGCACCAGTAGAACCAGTTGCACCAGTAGAACCAGTTGCACCTGTTGGGCCAATTGCGCCTGTTACACCAGTTTGTCCAGTAGGTCCAGTTGAACCAGTTGAGCCAGTAGGTCCACTAGAACCAGTTAAACCAGTTGGACCAGTAGGACCAGTAGGACCAGTAGGACCAGTTGCTCCTGTATTACCAGTAGGACCGCTATATCCCATTATACCTGTTGCTCCAGTTGATCCTGTAGGACCACTAGGTCCAGTAGGGCCACTATTTCCAGTAGCACCAGTTGAACCCGTTGATCCTGTAGGACCCATTACACCAGTAGGTCCAGTTGTACCAGTAGTTCCAGTTGGACCAGTTCCTCCTGTAGAACCTGTATCACCTGTGCTACCAGTAGGTCCAGTTACGCCAGTCGCGCCCGTAAATCCAGTAGCACCAGTAGCACCAGTAGCACCAGTTGGTCCAGTACTTCCTGTTAAACCTGTTTCACCAGTTTGACCTGTAGGTCCTGTAGAACCTGTTTGACCAGTAGAACCAGTAGCACCAGTAGGTCCAGTTGAACCCGTATTTCCAGTGGGTCCAGATGCGCCTGTACTTCCAGTAGGTCCAGTAGGTCCTGTAGAACCAGTATTTCCTGTAGGTCCAGATGCGCCTGTATTTCCAGTAGGTCCAGTAGGTCCTGTAGAACCAGTTTGTCCAGTAGGTCCTGTAGAACCAGTATTTCCAGTAGGTCCAGTTGAACCAGTAGGTCCAGTAGGTCCTGTAGGTCCTGTAGAACCAGTGGCACCAGTAGGACCAGTAGGTCCTGTAAATCCAGTATTTCCTGTAGGTCCAGTATTACCTGTGCTACCAGTAGGTCCTGTATTTCCTGTAGAACCAGTATGCCCAGTTTCACCAGTAGGTCCAGTTTCACCAGTAGAACCTGTATTACCTGTATTACCTGTGTTACCTGTACTACCACTAGTTCCAGTAGGTCCTGTGCTACCAGTACTTCCAGTAGGTCCAGAAGGGCCAGAAGGTCCTGTAGATCCAGTCGCACCAGTCGCACCAGTAGGTCCTGTAGGTCCAGTGGGTCCTATGCTACCAGTACTTCCAGTATCTCCAGTTGCGCCAGTAGGTCCTGTTGGGCCAGTTTCACCTGTTATACCAGTAGGTCCAGTTGGGCCAGTATCTCCAGTCGCACCAGTAGGGCCAGTGGGGCCTGTATATCCAGTTTCACCAGTAGGTCCTGTATCACCTGTAGAACCAGTAGGTCCTGTATCACCTGTAGAACCAGTAGGTCCCGTATCACCTGTTATACCAGTATATCCCGTAGGTCCTGTATCACCAGTAGATCCAGTAGGTCCTGTATCACCAGTAATACCTGTATCACCAGTATTTCCGGTAGGTCCTGTATCACCTGTGATACCGGTAGGACCAGTATCACCAGTATTTCCTGTGGGTCCAGTTTCACCAGTATTTCCTGTGGGTCCTGTATCGCCTGTGATACCAGTAGGTCCAGTTTCACCTGTTGGTCCAGTGGGGCCAGTTTCACCAGTATCGCCAGTGTCACCAGTATTACCTGTAAAACTTATACCCATAGGACCAGTAGGTCCTGTATCACCTGTGCATCCAGTATCTCCCGTATTTCCAGTATCTCCAGTGGGCCCAGTTTCTCCAGTGTATCCAGTGTAACCAGTAGGTCCAGTATCACCAGTAAATCCAGTATCTCCTGTATTTCCAGTATCTCCTGTATTTCCAGTATCTCCTTTTATTCCAGTTGGTCCAATAGGACCTTGAGAACCAGTTGGTCCTATAGGTCCTTGCGAACCAGGACTACCCGTTGGTCCTGTAACTTCTAAATATACATTTGAAGACATTTATATACTATATTAATCGAATATATTATATAGAATAATTGAATCTTTACATATTTTTTTTATAAAAAAGATTTTTATATATTTTCATATAAATTATTTGTATGTGCAATCGCATAATTTATTTCTAGAAGTTGATGAATTTGGTTGATTTATTATTTGTTTTTGTGTTAAAGGTCTAATAGGCATTTTTTCCAAATAATATGGAGAAGATAAAACGCGATTAACTCTTGTATTCGTATTTTTACAAATAGTAAATGTTGATGGACAATTTGTTGTATTTTTTTCCATTCCAAATATTATTTTATTAGTATTTTGAGTTAACATATTATATGATGGTTTAGGGTTTGAATTTGCATTTTCCGAACTATATTCTAAAAAACGCGTGTAATCACCAGTTTCTAATGTTGTCGGAAATTTACTTAAACTTTTTAATTCGTAAGATATCTTTTTATATTTTATATAATCACTTTGAGACATATTATATACTTTATATATATAATATATAATATAAAAATTATTACATAAAAGGTTTACCTCTTGAAATCCATATATTTTTTACAAAATAATATCCAAAAAATCCAAAACTTCCTCCAACTAGACTTCCTATTAATACCTGATTTAATGTATGCTTTTTATATTTTATTCTTTGATACAATGAAACAAAACATATAAATAGTTCAAATATAAATAAATATGGAGATTCTAAAACTAACCAAGAATAAATAAGTGAGAAGAAAACTGATTGAGCATGTCCTGATGGCATACCATATAAATGTGCACCTTTATATACAATTCTCATTTCAGTATTATCTCCGTATCCAATGGGACGCGGTTGTTTAAAAATTAATTTTAAATATCTATTTAATCCTTCATTAATAAATATAAAAATTAAATAAAAAATGAAATATATGTATTTTTCCCACATAGAATAACTATTTATTACAACCAATATAAAGGGAGCATAGAATCCAATATTATCAAATATATTTTGTTCTAACATTATTATAATATATTATTATAATATATGATATATAATATATTATAATATAATAAATTTTTGAATTTATTTGGTATCTTTACTTCCTCCGTTTTTAACAGTTCCAATTTGATAAAGTGATTCACAAACAAAAGAAAATGACCAATCTTGTCCATTTAAATCGACAACATCACCTTTATCTGTAAGCAATTTAATTGAAAGTCTCTTAATGTTAACTGGGCCAAAATAGAGACGTTCTTGATTTTGCAATGTACCACCAAATTCTACATTTGTTGCTCCTACTTGTAATCCAGTAACCTTCATTGGCAATAATGCAAAAACATCATTTACAAAAGGACCGCTTGTATAGTCACTGGTTTTCAATTTTTTGGATAAATATTTTTGATTTTCAGCGTAAATTTGCTTTTGTGTATATTTATTGTTTGATATTTGAGAATTAGTTCCGGTAAATGCAAGAGTATTTCCATTATCAATACATTGAAAAGTATTTGAAACAACATTATTAAATACAGGAATATCGTTATATGATTTTGAAATTGTAATTAATCCATCATTTAAATGACTTTGTGTATAATCATCTAAAACCAATAAAAAATAATTATACAAACTAATAATAACACCTGTATCTCCAGTCAATGATCTTTCATTCGAACGCGCGGTCAAATTCTCTGAACTTAAATAATATTCTGTTTGTTTTCTGAATCCTAATATCCAACCTAAAGTTGAATCCCATTTTACATTTTTTGCAATACTCTGTCCAGGAATACATGTTGCAAAACTAAAGGGATCATAAAAAACAACACGATAATCATCTGTTGTGTATAATTTATTTATATTTAAACGTAATTTTACATATTTTTTATTATTATATTCTTCTAATGAAAATAATGATCCATTTGTAATTGGATTTCCAGTTAATTGCGAATTTAAAAGTGAAAATAATTGTTGAATTGTGTAAGATGTATTATTAATTGATTGTGCTGGAATATTTAATACAACATCATTTGAATTATCATCAGTAACTACTCCATTACTTTTTGCTTTAATTGTTATTGTTTGAGGAATATTTACATAGTATGCATATCCACTTAATTTGCTATTTCCAAAAATTTGTGAATATGGTTTACCAGTAACCGAATAATCAGCAAAATTATATTCAGTATCTATAAATTTTAAATCATCTTTCCATGTATTACCATTAAAAACTATTTTATAATCTTTTTCTGTTAATATTTTATTGACTAATATTACTAGTTTGAAAGTTACTTTGCCATTAGCATTCATTTCAGATATGAATGAAGAGGATAATAAAGGCTTAGAATCTCCGGATATATTATCTGAAAAATTTTTAATAGAATTTTGAATATTATTAGTAATTTGATTTAAATTATATGAACCCGTATTATCAATATTTACAGTCCATTGATTAAAATTTCCTACCCCGGTTGTTGTATTACTATCTGTATTTTTGGGTTTTATTATAAATAGTGCATTTTTAGTTATTTCATATGCACTTTTTGTATCAATTATTCCAGTTAAAATAAAATTATCTGATAGATCAATAGAAGAATAGTCCGTAATGCCATCAATGCTTAATCCAAAAACTGATCTTAATTCTGAATTTGATATATCCAAATAAAATCCATCAGGATTTTTAAAAGTTTTTGCAATATCCATTATTATACTAACTTTATTATCACTTGTAGAATCATCAAATATTTTAGTATTGGATAAATTTATAATACCAGATGGATTATTTCCAGCAACGTCTATTGAATTTGTATTTGTTTCACTAATTTGATTATTTATTTCTGCTAAATATTCATTTAATGTATATCCGGTGATCGGAGAGTTACCTACTGTTACAGTATAATTATTATATGAATTTACATATCCAGATGTTATACATTGTAATGTAAATGATGGACTATTATCAATAATATAATTTGTTTGCTGAATTTCTGTTTCAGCGTAAATATCATTTACTTCCATTATTCTATTCGGAAAATAAAAACAAGTAGTTTTGTTTATTGTAAGATCACCAATAGTCCATATTATTGATTGGCCAGATTCATTTGGAAATACTATTGCAGTTTTAGTATTTAAAATATTTGCGGTTGAAATTGTTCTCTTGTTCCAATTTATATTCAATTTGAAATAAGATAATCCAAAACTCTGTTCATTCGGATTTGTAATATTTATTCTTTGTAATGAAGAATTTATCAAATATCTATTGTTTGCCAATTGTGTATTTATTTCATTTACTATTGAATTTCTTGTTTGATTTCCATTTAAATTTAATGTTATTTGTGTGTTAAATAATATTGTATTATTATTATAGGCATCATAATATGAATCCCCAGTATATTGATATATTGTAAAATAATTATTAGAATTATCGACAGCATTTTTTAGAGTAAATACCGCGTTATTTGTATCAAAATCATTCGTATCTGTTGAACTGCTTAATTTATAAGATCCTGTATTCACAGTACATATAGAATTTCCACTATATGAAATATTATTAAATCCAAAATAACTGGAAATAGATGCACCTCCTTCAGCATTATATTTTAAAAAATTACCGTTACTATCAGTTGCTAATGGATAACGGTTTAAACTGGTTTGATCAAAAACGACTTCATAATCTGACTCATTAAAATTATTTTTAATATCAATAAAAATAGATGATTTATTAGAAGGAGTATCATAAGTAATTGAAGTATTTCCAAAACTCACATCTGGATATGTTGTTTTTAAAGAAGTAATACTGTCATTAACTGCGGTTATTAGTGTAGATGGTAAATAATTTCCTGATCTAATACTTATTTTATAATCAAAATCTCCATTATCAATACCAGCACTATTTCCTTTTAAATAAAAAAAATTTCCACCGTAATTATTATTTATTGTATACCAGGAATAAGGTATTTGCATAGAATACATTCTAATTGCGACAACATCTCTTAATGGTTCGGATAAATTAAATGTAAAATCTGTTGAATAAGGATAAAATGTGGTATCTCTATATTGACTATCAATACTTATTATTCTTTTCACAGTTTGTTTAAGAAGAGGATTTAATTTGTCTTTTGTATAATCTAATTGATTTACTAAAATTGTTTGTCTAGATTCTTTTGAATCAGATTGTTTAACAGATCCATTTCCATATAATTGTGTTGTTCCAGAAATATCTATTGTAGTTGATTTTTTTGGTAAAGCATCTCCAGTATCAGTTTGACTAATAAATCCTCTAGTTTTTGCTTCATCACCAGAAAATATTGGATTAAAAGATCTTCCTTCCATATCGGTTAATCCTTCTCTAAGATTAAATTTTCCGTCAGCAACAAACATTGTTTTTACTCTATCTAAAAATCCATTTACTTCCGAGTTTTGTTGAGAAGACATATCTTCTTCTTCTTGATTAGATGCAATTTCTTCAGAATATTCTTTTTCATCATCTGAATTATAAAAAAAATGATTATATATATCCGTAAAGAATCTGGCTAATTTTATACCAGATTCTCCTCCTATTCCCGAATATTTATTAATCATTTGTACTATTTTTGCTTCTAATATACGGTCATTTGGATTATCTAAATCTAATATATCATATAATTCTTCATCAGTATAATTTTTTATATCATATGAATTATCAATATCTGTCATATCATTTATGTAATTAATCATTTTTTTATATAAACTTTATACATACATAAAGTTTATATATTTGTTTTCATTATTTATTTATTTATTTTTCTTTTTCTTTTTCTTCGGATTTTTCATTTTCTTTCTCTTTATCTTTTTGAAAATATCTGGTTTTGAACATATTTTTAATGAATTCAACTAAATTAATGACACTCAAACAATTATATATTAAATGAATTGGAAATTGTTTTAATCCTTGTCCTCTCTTCATATGAGAAGTTCCTGTAAAACATAATATATCTAATGCTTTCATTACTGATTCCTCTAATTCAGTCATTTGACTCCTGTCAATTCTATATTTTCCCAAATATACATATCTATTATAATTTCCAACAGAATATATATTATGTTTCCCTATTATCGGATGATTTTTTATCATACCTATTCCTTCTATGCGATTTTCATCATTATTCATTTCTAGTATGAACATAATTGTATCTATCGCGATTGATGATGCAATTTGATCTGGAGAACCATAAATACAACCATTCGTTTTTATTTTTTCTCTATATTTTTTATTTTCTCCAAATGTAAAATTATTAAATCTAGTTGTCATCAAATATTTATTCAAACTTTTATGAAATTCATTTACCTGTTGTTTTTTCAAATAAAATTCTTCTCGTTCTTCGTTTGAAGAAAACTCTCTCCTTTGTTTTTTCGATTTACTATTCATTTATTTTTTATTTATTTTAATAGATTTGATCTTATATTAAACATACATTCGAGAAGAATCAATTTTATACGTGTTTTTTCATTGTATATTTTCCAGTTTTTACTTCTTCAATTCGTTGTTCAAATAAATCATTAATTTCTTTATGTAAAAATGGTACTTCTATTCTATCGTAATTTTTATTATGATTATCTGGATGTAAACATATCAAATACATTCCCGTTACTTTTTTATTATATTTATCTTCCAAAATTTTTCTATATGTATTTAATTGTAATGCGTAATGCCAAAAATTTGTATTAGGTAAATGTTTAATAACCGGATTTATTGCCATTTCTCCAAAAGAATTTTCAAAAGTAATTTCTTTACATCTTTTCCAATCATATATTTGTATAGTTCCATCGGGATTTTCAAATATCATATCAATTGATCCTGATAATTTAGCTTCTTCATAATAAACAGTCCATTCTGTTCTATAAGCTTTTAATTCTGGAAAATCTTTAAGGAAATTTTTAAAATAACAGTATTCAATGCTTTCATTTGTTACTGGCATATTATTATAATAGCATTCAATATCATAGTGCATATTTGTTCCAGCACCAGATGCTTGATCTCTATTTTTATCCCACATTGCCTTTATTTCTTCTCTAGTCATACCATAATATTTATATTTTGGATCATTCCAATTTTTTCCTTTCATCATTTTATCAATTATTTCATCTGCATTAAAACTAGAAAAATGAGAATGATTCCATGTTGTAACTGATGTATATGTTCCTCTTTCTCCCAATACAGTATAAATATGAGGGCCTTCTTCAAAACTAATAAATTCATCTCTAGGATGACTATTTTTAATAGATAAATAAGTAGGAGTTA
>JACCDW010010810.1_pt1 | contig 20023 bp, 34 predicted proteins | sample 7449781 | NCBI WGS metagenome assembly JACCDW01 (sample SAMN15323449, study PRJNA562643) | freshwater metagenome | isolation source: river surface water | place: USA:Blue River Watershed | collected 2017-08-18
ATTGCTAACATATTTCTATAATTATTTGGATTTCTCGTATATTTGTATTATATTTTAAAAAAGACGATAGATATGGACTTAACTTCAGAAATGTCAAACTTTAACAAGGTTAAAGAAATCGTATTAAGTAAACTCGTTGATGAAGGTTTACTGGACAAAGTAGATGCTGATGAATTTGGTGAAAGATGTCAAGTCTTAATGTACAAAGGGAAGTGGTTTAGAAAGTGGTTTGATAAAAACATTAAAGCCGATGCTCCTGAATCTGATGAAAACGCTTACTACATAAGAATCATTGAATTAAAGGAAAGAGAAGACGAAGTGGATAAACTTCTAAGAAGAACCACCGGAGATTACGACGATTAAAACTTAAACATATGCCAAATTTATTTGGGGAATCATTTGAATACGATAATAAAAAAGATTTGATTGATTGGTTAGAAGAGATTGAACCAAATCAAGCACTTACCATTATTGATTTGGCATTATCACACGCCAACATTCAAGGTGCGTTTACCATAGATGAATCGTATTGTATTTTCAAATGCATAACAAAATTGAAAGATGAAAAGCGAGAACAAAATGAAAATGAGGACAACATGGGATAAAGATTTCTTTATCTATAATAAGAGATACCATTGGTTTATTATCCCAACTGTCGTATTTTTTTACAGGAAAGATACATTTCTTGAAACCGGTGTCTACACACCTGCTTGGGGATTTGCTTTCAGGTGGTTAACTATAATGATTGGATTCCAATCACAAAAAGGTTATGAGATAATAAAAGAAAATGAATAAGGTATTTTTAATTGACATTGATGGTACGGTCTGTGATGACATCAAAAATGAAGATTCACATCTTTACCCGACGGCGAATCATTTCCCAAGAGCATTAGAAATAATTAACAAATGGTATGATGAAGGTCATATCATTACTTTCTTTACCGCAAGGGAAAGTAAAGACAGAGAAGTGACCGAAACGTGGTTAAAAGAAAAAGGATTTAAGTACCACGGATTAGTCATGGATAAACCAAGAATTAAAGACGGACAAGAGTATGTGTGGATTGATAACCGAAAGGTTAGAGCAATAACATATCTTGGAACATGGTCGGAATTAAAAGAAGTGGATGCTAAAATTCAAACATTTGAATAATGAATAACATAGATAAACAATATCAGAAACTTCTTCAGGACATCATAGACAATGGTGTGGAGAAGAAAGATAGAACAGGTACTGGTACCATTTCAGTATTCGGTAGACAAATCCGTCATAAGATGAGTGAAGGGTTTCCTCTTCTAACTACTAAGAAGATGGCTTGGAAAACTATGGTAACAGAATTACTATGGTTCTTACGTGGTGATACCAACATCAAGTATTTGGTTGATAATGGTTGTCATATTTGGGATGGTGATGCTTACAAGAACTATGAAAAATGGTTTTGGGGTAACGTTCCACCCAAGGCAGATACCTCAGGTAAATTAAGTCAAGAAGAGTTCATCAACAAAATCAAAACCGATGATGAGTTTGCCAAGAAGTGGGGTGAGTTAGGTCCAATTTATGGTAAGCAATGGAGAGATTGGAAAGGGTTTCATGAAGGACAACATGATATCTTAAAAGTAGTATATGGTACTGAAGGACGTGAACATTATTTAGTAGGTATAGACCAAATCGCAAACCTAATCAACGACCTCAAAACAAACCCAGACTCAAGACGATTAATGGTTAATGCTTGGAACGTAGGTGAGATGGATAATATGGTTCTTCCACCTTGTCATTATGGATTTCAGGTTTATACGAGAGAGTTGAACTTAGATGAACGAATCGATTATTTCAACAAAACAAAAGACCCGTTAAGTAGAAGTTCGGATTATCATCACGTCCATATGGATAGTTTGAGGGTTCCAAAACGAGCAATCTCATTAATGTGGAACCAACGTTCAGTTGATACATTCTTGGGTTTACCATTCAACATATCATCTTATGGTTTGTTACTTGAAATCATAGCCAAAGAAGTTAACATGGTTCCAGATGAATTAATTGGTAACTTAGGTGATGTACATTTATATTCAAACCATATCGAACAAGCAAAAGAACAGATTGGTAGAAAGTATTCTCATGAAGAAAGAGAAGAGATGTTAAAAAACGCCATGGGTCCAAATGGTTATGAATGGGCCATGAAAGATTTGGCACCGTTTGGTGGTGGGTTGAGTGAATATTATGAATCATATAAAATACCATACCGTACCAGAGAACCGTATAAATTACCAACATTGAACATAAACCGTACCTTATTTGAATTTGGGAAACCGGACCCAAATAAGTTAGATTTGGATTATTACAGTATTCATAATTTTGAATTGTTGAATTACCAATCTCACCCATCAATTAAGGCACCTTTAAGTAATTGATATTTATTGTTATGGAAAATTTAAAACTAACCTTTGATGATTTCGAACCATTAGCATCCACTAAAGTATATGAGGTGGTTGACCATTTATTGGACTTCGAAAATACTGATGAGTATACCGAGATGGTAGAAAAATTTGGACAGGAACATGCGGATGCAGTTGTTGAAACCATCCAAAGGCACACAAGAGAACAACATTACTCACACATGATTCAAGTAAAATACCAAGAGTACTTGAATGATGATTTCAATATTGACGAATGATACTTTTTATTTCCCCTGAAGAACTGGTAGAAGAATATAGGAACTCTTGGAAGTTGGGTTGGATTAAACACCCAAGTATTGATTACTATACGAATGCTATTCATGCAAACTTCGAGGGGGAAGACGTTATCATTTTCAGGTTTAACGATTTTGGATATGTGACCGACAATAGATACAATACATATGATATCACCGCCGGACCTGCGGGAATTACAATTAATATAAGGTCAACTAAAAATAAGTAATGGAGAAAGTTATAAGAAAACAAAAGGTTCAATTTAATAAGATTGTAAAGGAATATAAAAATGCTAGTATATACGAAATTTGGGAGGGTATACGGGACAACTTCACATTTGGGTTTATTGGTGCAACGTTGGTTGTTTTCATTGCCACCCGAACTGATATCGCTGTTCTTATTGGTTATGTAATCTATTATTATTTCATGGGTCGTATCGTGAATCGACCGAAATATGTGACTGATTTGGGTAAAATGATAGTGTTCCCAATACCGTCGGCATTAGGTGCATTTACAGGATATAAGTTATCTTACTACCTTCTACAGATGTTTCAGTGAGTCAACGACGACCACCTTGTCCTCTATAGTTCTTCTCTTTACGGTCGTGCTTGTTGAATGATTTTTTAGCTTTTCCGGTACCTTTCTTACCGAAACTAACTTTCATTGAAACATTGGATTTACTTCCGCCTTTTGAACCTTTAGCTGCCATATTATAAATTTTTTATATAAATAGTGATTTCACAAAAAAATTTTGTATATTTGACCACCGAACACGAATTTTTATGGAAATATTAAATCAGAGATTTCAATATGCAGTAATCAAGGTCTGTAAGGATTATTGTAATATTCAGGATAGAAATATCATGTCAAAACGACTGGTTAAACATGAGACCAAGAATTACGATTTCGATGACATATTTGGTGAGAACACAATTAGTTTACTTAATCAAGTTAAAAAAGACCCAATTCCATTTAGGAATGTTGTTACCGATATTACCTTCTTCAAAAAAAAGAATAATAGGAAAACCAATCACTATCATTTAGATAGTGACGAACCAAGGGAACATAGTAAAGTTCCATTCATAAGCTTTTATGGTGATGATGGCGAGCATTTCCATACCACCAAAGATAAACACATCAAAAGACATTACGGTAGACCCTCATCATCAATTGTAATTGTAACAATAGAAAGAACAATTGTTATTGATGGAGGAAAACTTGTTATCAAAGCAAAGAAATTTACCAAGTATAGAGGGTTAAATAAAATATACTTTAAAAGAAGGTTTCATTCCGAGAGCTTAACATTCGATTTATCAACCGGTAACTTCACAATAGGTGAAACAAATGTTATTGGGAATAGTAGGAGTACACGTTTTAGAAAAAACTCTTTCGCATTTGTTGAGCGTCTTATCACATCAAATGGTTTCTTTAATTTCATAAACTCAGTAAATAAGAATCTCAAAATCTATCCTGAGTTCTGTAAAACAATTAATGATACCGAGTTCGTACAAGCAATCTTAGAGGAGATGGGTCAATTAAATTCTTGGTTACCCAACATCGGAGAGAATGAAGGTAGGAATGACCTATTAAAAAGGTTTATTGATTTCTTTGTTAAAACAAAGAAGATTAAGGTACCAAATGATTACATGTCCTTAATTCGATTCCACTACCCGGGTCAGAAATATCTAAAACGGAATGATAATAAACTATTATTATCGGTGTTGGACAGTTATGGAATCAAATCAAAATTCACAAATAAGTTATTCCACACCAATACTAACATGGATATCTTTGAGATAAGGAATTTCGCAAGTTTCTTTGGTAGTGAGTACAGTAAGTACATGGGTAATTTGGATGAAAAGGTTTTAAAGTTTTTTGATAAAAAAGAAAAGAACGTTTACCAATCACCGATTCCAATTTATGCCAGAAAAGTAACTGAACAACATGATTTGGAACAATCAGAAAAAGAGAATATAATTAAAATCATCAACTCACTTGTCAAAGGAGGTAACGAGGCACCACTAAGAGCGGTCAGTGGACTATACAGTTTGTTTAGGGACCACGTCGACATGATTAAAAAATTAAAAGAGTATGACCCATCATATAAATTGAGGTCAACAACCTACGATGAGTTTCATACTGAACACTTGGAGTTAACCAAATTAATCTCAACTATTCGTAAAGGTTGGTCCAAAGAATATGTTTATGATAACAGAACAGTTAGAAAGATTGAAACTCCAATTATTTATGAATTCAACGATGAAATCTATGAGTTTCACCCCACAATATTAAAGAGGGAAGAGGAGTATGCTGAGGAAGGTTCTTTCATGCACCACTGTGTTGCATCATATGCAAATAAAGAAACCTCAATGATTGTATCTATTCGTTTAAATAATGGAATGGATAGGGTAACCTGTGAGTACGATAAGAAAACAGGTCACGTTGTACAAGAACGTCATTTCTGTAATCGTATACCACCTGAACATTTCAATAAAGCACTTAGTGTTGTGTCAGATAGAATCAAATCATTGAGGTATTCGAGATTACTCGACCACATTGATGTTAAAAAAGTTAGGGTTAAAATTAACGGTAAAGAAGTACCAATCCCACAAGCGGGTGGAGGTGCCGGGTTTTTAGAAAACGACCCGTTTGGATTTTAGAAATTAACACTACATAATGACCGTGAGTCCATATATATTTTATATATGGATTTATTGGTTAATCACCGACAAGTTAAAAAAGAACGCAAAACAAATCTTGAATATGTTTGCGAGATGAGGTTATATGAAACCTCAGAAGATATACATTTCTATTCCGAGTTCTCTTTTGATTATAAAAGATTTGGTAAGCTCAAAAAGATATTAATTTCCCATGGATTTAGTTTGAAACTAAAGAGTGGAAACTTCAACGTTTACTATCAATTGGTAAACGAAAGTTTGGGTGAAGAAATGATAAAGAATAAAAGTAAGAGAGGTGATAATAGATTTGATTATCTATTAGACCTAACTGAAAATGGTTGTTTGAAAGGTGAGAAGAGAACCAACTATTGGGGAGTAAAATATAAACGAGCATGTGATGATGTTGTTAGATATCTCGTGTCAAGATTAACCCCATTAATTGAGAGTGAACACCTCAAGGATAAAGATTACGTTAACAAAACAAACCTCAATAGTTTCTATGATTTGATTGTTGACTTTCATTTGGATAGGAAGAAAATAAAAGGTCATGATGGTGTTTACTATTCCCTTCTACATGACTACCCCAAATCAAAATGGTTAAAGGAGAATGAATATAAATTCATACCGTCAGTTCTTGATTCGTATGGAATCAAAAACAAATATCTAATTGGTGAAATAAACAAAGCACAAGAAAAAGATGTGAACATTAGAACATTGAGTTACATCTGTAGATTGTTCGGTGAGAATTATATTGATTACATAAAACAAATCAATTGGATGGAACATAGTTGTGGAATTAATGTTGCGAACAACCGTTACCACACATTAAAAAACGAATCCGAGAAAAAATACTTAGTGCAGTTGTTTAATAATTGGGAGAAGTCAGGATTACAAACCAGTTCATTGGTACACTCATTAAATGAAGTTCTCACCATTAGAGAATTCCTTTCAAATAAAAATATGGAAGTTAAATTCATTGCTAAAGATGATGACAGTTTTGAATTAATGTTTAAGAAATGGGAGAGTTTAAAAAACCACTTTAAAAAAGGTTATAGAGTTAGGGTGAGTCACTCAGGTGATTTCGTTAATCAGATTGAAATACCAATCATAATTGATGATGAAAAATTTGAGATTAGAGTTTTAAAAACCGAAGATGATTTCATTACTGAGGGTTATAACATGAAGAACTGTATGGGTAAGCAATTTGTTACGGCACTCTCATATGTTTATCTCTCAATGACACACAATAAAAAGACGATAAACTTACAATATCGTAAGGGTAAACTCTCACAATCATATGGTAAAGCTAATACTCCGGTAGATAAATTGTTTAACAAATCCATAGAAATCTTAAACAAAAGGATGGAAAACTTCTCGAATTTAGAAATAAAGAAAGAAAAATTCGATTTTATTTAAGATATTCTAAAAAATATTTGTTAATTTAAATTCTAGTGTTTAGTTTTGTCACCAATTTGGAAAACTGAAAAAAATTATTTATACTTTTAATATGCAGGAAAAAGAATCAAAAACGAATGTCCACTTCCGAATTAGTATCGTGAAGTCAGGAATACGAATTGGGGCATGTTATTGTCTCTTTACATTAAATTTTACTGGTGCCGCAGCACTACTTTGTATTGCCGAAATACTTGGTATAGCGGAGGAGGTATTTTAAAAACATTATATGAAAATTCTTAATGACATTAGATTTTATATCGTCATTACTTTATTGAGTTTAATTTGGGCAATCAATCAAACCATAATTAGAACCAAAGAGATAGATGATTTAAAAAAAGAAGTTGGATTATTAAATGAAACTATTAAAAAATTAGAGTCACAAAAAGATTCTCTTTATTGGGAGGTTTTTCCTGCTCAAGTAGAGTTAGGTAGATATCAAGTGGCTTATGATATTTTTATGGAAAGGAACCCCAAAGCAGCAGAACAATATGGAACAATCATCTCCGAAGAAACCGAGTAGAGTAAGGAAGAAAGTAACACCGAACATAAAAGAAGACGATATGACAGTAGTAAACCCGGACAACAAGAATCATTTAGAAATAGGATATGGAGGTGAATGGATTGATATAAAAACATCGACCGTTGTTAAATTACAAGAAACATTAATAGTCCAACACAATAACGGTCCAATAGTTTTAAAGGTAGATATTACCGCCGATTTTAATACAATCCCCCAAGATTATCATGAAATTTTCTTGAATGTTTTATCATCAAAATATTTAGGTAAAGTGAATTTTGGGGATAATCCATTCTCTCAATGTCGACCAGTACAGAAGAGAAAATGGTATCAATTTTGGAAATCAAAATACTTTACGCCATGACAATTTTTTATTACATAATTGCCGCAGTTTTATTAGCTGTTATCATTTTTATTTATGGGATGCTAACCGCACCCATGATGGATGAAAAAGGTAACCTCATTGATAAAGAAGGTAATATTGTGGATGACCACGGTAGAATCATCAAGTCAATAGAAGAGATTAAAAAAGAATATGCCGAAGAATTAAAGAAGGCAATGGAAAGAAACAAATAATTATTAGTATGGGAAATTTTTGGATTTTTCTTATGATGTTACCATTCGTTGGCGTAGTTTCGTACTTTTGGGTACGGGGAATCGATTACATGCATAGGAATCACCCCGATTATAAGGGTGAGGATTTTTTATGGTGGGACGAGGACGAAGAAAATAAAACACACACTGAAGGAGATTTTTAATATGATTGATTTTTTAAAGAAAAACCAGAAAAATTTAACAATGGCGGGAGCACTGGCTCTTTTATTGCTTTGTTATTTTCAAAGAAGAGAAATTAATAAACTGAGAAACGAGAACAAAAAGATTGAGATGCAAAACATCGATGAAATTAAAACTGATTCTCTATCTAATGAATTTCTTAATGGTAAATAATGACAATAGACAATCCATTAGTTAAAGGACACGTTGAAGAAATCAGACCATTTATATTCGCAACAGTAATTAAAGATAATTACGACAGGTCAATGTTGTTTTGTAGATACCAAGAGTTCTACGAATCCCCATTCCCTGAAATAAGAAGACAGTTCTTCACGTTAGAGCAGTACATGAGACTCTACACGAAAACAAACAAGAAGAATGTTTTCACCTATCCCGCAGATTGGAGTGGTTACAACATCCCATCAAATATTTTATTTGAAGCGAAGAAGTTGTTTAAAAAAACCGAAACCAATTATGATGAGGTGATGAATGAAATCATCAACTATTGTGATAGGGAATCTCAAATAAGAAATGAAGGTACACCACACCCATGGTATTTAATTGGTGCTGACACCCTTAAATCTTCGACAATGAATCATGAGATTGCTCATGGTTTATATTATACCAATCTGAATTATAAAGTTGAGATGGATTATTTGATATCACATATCAAACCAATACATTATAATCATTTGAAAAGACATTTGATAAAGGTTGGTTATGTTGATGATAAAAAAATAATTGATGATGAGATTCAAGCGTTCATGTCCACCGGTAAACTACATATGTGGAGTGATATAACATATAAACTATATTATAAAGAATTTAAAAAGGTATTTAAAAAATTTTATGAACAATAGTAGTATTAACAATTGTAAAAAATGCGGTAAACCCATACCAATCCTTAGTGGATTATCCATTGTATGTTATGAGTGTTTACTAACCAAACCTAAAAAATGAAAGTAATATTTTTAGACCATGACGGAGTAATCTGTTTATCCACGGAGTGGGGTGGTCGTTACAAGAAACAAGACAAATGGGGTGGACGTAAACTATCCATGTCAAGTAGAGAAATTCCATTACAGTATCGATTTGACAACTTTAACAAGAAAGCGGTTCAAGTACTTAATCAAATCTTAGAAGAAACCGGTGCAGAAATCGTTATAAGTTCTGATTGGAAACACCACGCAAACTTGGATGAATTGGGTGAATACTATGAACTTCAAGGTATCATCAAAAAACCAATTGCGGTAACCACTAACTTAGGTCAATGTAATTGGTACAATGATAAGGTTTGGATTTGGTCCCCACGTTGGGATTTAGAGATGACTCGTGTTATTGAGATAACACAATTCTTACATGACCACCCTGAAGTTACTCATTGGGTTTCCATCGATGATTTGGATATGGGTAAAAACGGCGAGGATTGGAAAGATTGGGGATTAGATAACTTTGTCCTCACACCCAAGGGTAATGAAGGCATAAAACAGTCAGGAATAAAAGACAAAATAATTCAATTTTTAAACCCCTGAAAAGGGGTTTTTTAATATTTATTAGTGATATTTATTTAGATATGAAGAAGAGCTTACAGGAAGAATTAGAAAGAATCCACGGGATTACATATGGAAACAATGTAATCAACGAGGGTTTTATCGATAGTATTCTTCAAAAAGTCGGTATAAAAACTGACGGAGATAAGAAATTAGATGAGCCAAAGAAAGCTGATTTAGTTACCACAGATGTTGCAGAATTCTTTAAAACATTAGAGGATGCATCCGCAACTGGTGGGTTATCACAACAATCTTCAGGTGGAATGTCTTGGCAAAAGGCGGTAGAATCAATGCAAATTGGTTTAATCCTTTTGGGATATGAATTACCAAAACACGGTGTTGATGGGTTATTTGGACCTGAGACAGCACAAGCAGTTAGAAAATTCACTAGTGAAAAGGTTGGTGAACTTAAAGAAGATGCGTCTGATTTAAGAAGTACTTTAGATTCTTTAGGTTATGACGAAAAGGGTAGTGAAATCTCAAGTGGAGGAAATATCACAGATGAAATCAGTAAAATAGTTAGTGACGTTCTAAAAGATTACAAACAAACAAATCCAGACGTTAAGGTTATCGTTACTGCGGGTAATGATAATTTCCATAAGAACTTAGGATATAAGAGTAAGCACGTTGAAGGTAAAGCAATTGATTTGGTTTTAAAACCATATAATTCAGCGAATGCTAAGTCCTTTATTAATATCTTAAACAAATACAAATCAAAAGACGCGAAGTTCTCATATATCGACGAGTACACTAATCCATCGGGAGCAGCAACAGGAGGTCATTTCCATCTACAATACGGTGTTGGAACGGCAAAAGGTTCGGGCAACACCCAAGCAACTCCTGAAATGTTGAATAAGATGGTTGAGTTACTCAAGGAGAGAGGTGTCAAATCAGAAGAATTAAAGGTATTTATCGACGCGGTTCTTACCGGTGGTAGTGCCGAGTTCACCGATTTAGATTTAAATACCAACGAAGGTTTCAACGCATATGCCGAAATCTGTCAAAAATTCATAAGTGCTAATGGTCCTAACCCATTGGGAATCACAGGAGAAATGATGGCTAAGGGAGCTAAAGAAGCATTCATGAGATATCAAAGATATGTACCACCTGAGTTAGCACTCAGTCAATTAGTATTGGAAGGTGGTATCCGTAACGGTAAATTAGAAAGTAGACCTATTCGTACTAAGAACCCATTCAACGTAGGAAACACCGATTCTGGTGCCAACATTGAACATAGTGAGGTTCAGTCAGGTATTAATGCATACTATAACTTGGTGGCTAAGAATTACTTAGGTAAGGGAAGAACCGCTAAAGATTTAATTACCAATTTCGTAAACAAGAGTGGTAATAGATACGCTTCGGCACCTGATTACGAGAAACACCTTAATACATTGGCGGCACAAGCCCATAGAATATCGGCACCTGTTATGGCGAAACTTGTATCTAAGAAACCATCGGGGTCTGAAACAATGGCTTAAAAAAATATTTTTTTTTATTAAAATATTTCTTATCTTTAGTTAAAACGAACAACATGGATAAAGAAATTTGCGTATCATGTGGGAAAGTAACCCCATACGAAATCGACACACACATTGACCAAAGACACGGTTACATTGAAGGATTGGGTCAGTTATGTAAAACTTGTTTTGATAAAGCCCCTAATGAAGATGTGATAACCATCCCAATTGAATTAATTAAAGAAACACCTAACGACATGGAATTGGGCAAAAAAGTAAGAACTATATTCAATAGAATGTGATAAATACCCTTTTCGTTGGTATTTATATATAGTAAAATTATATCGTTAAATGGATAAGAATACCGAAAAATATTTGAAAAGTCTCATTAGAGAATCCCACGGCATTGATGTCGATGAAATGGCATACAGAAAAAAGGAATTAAGAGACCCGAATAGACCACCTAAGAGTTCACCAGTGTGGAAAGATGACAACCCAACACCTTCCGGTGAACACGGAGTTCCCGACGCATGGATTCTAAACCCAACACGAGAACCTGGTAAAGATAGACTAATTGTTCCTTTAGATTGTGATGAATTAAATGAATTCATTGAAAAGAATAAGGAGTGGTTGGATAGTATAGGTGCTTTACACAATATCCAACCTGAATTAATTGCATGTAAAAGAACCAAAGACCAACCAAGAAGTTATAAAACGGGTACACCTTATTATGCTTCAGGTGAAAAGATGTCGGCTCAGGAAAGGATTAAAAGAAAGTTATTCTCGGTTATCGATAGTGAGTTTTCTAATGAAGAATTCTCTGAAGTATTGAACAAGAGAAGTATCCCAACTATTAAGGCGAGAGACCGTAAACACATCAATCTTTATACAAGATTTGATAACGAAAAAATCGTTTACGAAACACACAACTACAATGCTTATGAAACCGTTCAGGATTTCTTGAAAGCGGCGATTGCTCGTGTTAAGGGTGGTGAATCACCTGAAATGAAAACATATCACTTGGCAAGACAATACAATAACAATTATCGTAATTGGGCCGAAGATAAGAAGAACCAAAAGCAATATGCCGGTAAAACCGATGTATACAAGTTAGATGCTTATGGTTTAGAAGAGAAGAACCTTGACGTTTCAATTCGTATGGATTTCAAAATCTCAGGTGAAAAAATGGGTGAGAGTTTTTCTTGGAATGTTAGAATGACGAATAAGATTGGTAAGAAGTTAAGTGATGAGAGTGGATTAAGAGGTGGATTCTTAGATGATAAGTTATTCCAAGCAACCACAACAGCACAACTTGACCCAACAAAACAATTTAGTGATGAGTATACTGTGATGGATGACATCAACGTAGTAAACGCATTACTCCAAGCAATTGAGGATTTGAAATCACAAATCGAAGCAATTGACCCTAAAGAAACTTTAAAAGTTGCGACAGTTAAGCAGTATCAAATTAAGAGACCGGTTAATGAAGCACTAACTGAGAAGTTAATAAAAAGAATAGTAAAAAAATTAAATAATTAAAATGGCAATACAAGTAACAGGGTTCTTCCCAAATCCAAACAATGACAGTTATATTAAAGATGCTGTTATTACATTAAACATTAAACAAGTACCTATGGGTAGATTGGATGTTGAATGTCAATTATGTATTGAGAAAGAAGTAACCAATCCCGGTAATGTCACATCTTTACAATTGGTGAACGTTTCACAATTTACTGTTAATAACATCGACAGAACAGAATTAAGTTTTGACGTTTCATTAACTGACCCATACGAACAGTTGTTATCATCGGTTCAAGATTTCTTAATTGAAAAATTCACAACTGAGAATCCTGATTTAACATTTGTAGAATACGTTTCAGAATAATAAACTGATTTTCAATTAGTTAGAACAATCCCCGAGAAATCGGGGATTTTTTTTTGTTAATTTTTTTGTATATCACAAAATATTTTATATATTTGTACAATAATACCGAACATTATGGGTACCAACTATTATAGAATTCCACGGGTGGAAGAAATGGAAGAACGAAAAAAGGTTCTAGTTCAACGAGTTATGGATTTGGATTTAACTCCGAGTAATATAGAAAGAGGATTTAACGTAACTAAAGAAGATTCGTGGGAATCGAGTTCTGCTTGGGATGATTTTCTTGATAGAACTAATATTCATTTAGGTAAACGAAGTGGTGGGTGGAAGTTTTGTTGGAATTTCCACAAGAATAAACATTATTCAAATAAAGAAGAACTACTCTCGTTCATTCGTTCAGGTAGAGTTGTTGATGAATACGGTGAAGAATGGAATGTTGAGGAGTTTATTGCCATGGCGCTTGAATGGGGTCAACCAGATGGTTTGGTGGTTGACGCAAAGTACCGTAAAGAAGAACGGGCAAAAGGTCACGGTAGCTTTTGGTTGGATAATGAAAAGTATGATGATTTAATAATCGATGGACTTCGAGTAAGTTCGTCCACAGATTTTAGTTGATATGATTAAGTTAGAAAAAGAAAAGAAAGTTTGGATTACCTCCGATACACATTACGGACACACGAACATATGTCGTGGTGTAACAAATTGGAGGTTACCCAATGGAGATGTTCCTGTTAATCAAACAAGGGATTTCCCAACCATTGAAAAGATGAACGCAGCGATTGTGAACAACATCAATTCGCTTGTTGGTCAAGATGATATTTTAATTCACTTGGGCGATTGGTCATTTGGTGGGTTTGAAAAGATTGAGGAGTTCAGGAACAGAATCATTTGTCAAAATATCCATTTGATTTTGGGTAATCACGACCACCACATTGATAGGAATCGTGGAGATATTCGAAAGTTATTCTTGAGTGTGTCTTGGTTTGAACAATTTGAATATATGGGTGAAACAATTGAATGTTGTCATTATCCGATATCAAGTTGGAACAACCTTCGTAAAGGTCGTGTACATCTTCACGGACATTGTCACTTACCACATAATCAAAAGATTAGTAATGGTCGTCGAATGGATGTTGGTATGGATGGTAATCCTGAATTTGAACCATATGATTTACATGAAGTAATCAAGATGTTGAAGAAACGAGAAATTGGTTCCGAGATGGGTCCACTCGACCATCATTTGGATGACATGCAAAATGTTGTTGGATAATTTGGAAAATCAAAATTAATTTTTTATATTTTAAAAAAAGAACAAAGATGAATATTAAACAGGCATTAAAAAGAAAGAACAAATTGGTAACGTTGATTTCCGAGGAGTTCTCTAAAGCATCTTCATACAATAGTATTGAAGAGGGTAATGCTCGTCCATACTCTGCCACTGAAGCAATTCAGAAATGGCAAGAATACTCGGATGAGTTGGTGGCATTAAAAACTCGAATCCACAGAGCAAACGCACCTGTGTACGATAAGATTTTTATGATGTCAGAACTTAAAAGTCAGATTAAGCACTTGAGAAGTTTAAACTGTACTCAGGGTAAAGAAAGAAATCGTTGGAACGAAAACGAACCAATTATTCGTCATGCCGAAATCAATACTGTGGAAAGAGACACCATGGTAAAAGACATGGAGGCAAGAATCGAATTGATTCAGGATGAGTTGGATAAGTTCAACACATACACTGAAATCTAAGAACTTGGATTGGGGGAGAAGGATGATTAATTGATTCGTCATTACGACGTACCTACAAATATTCAGCAATTAGTGGTAAATGATAAGATGATTTTGATTGGATTGTCAACACTCAAATCTCAAAACACTCAAAACTCCCACGTCAAACTTTAACACTCATTCTAATCTTTTAATTTGAATTTGAACCCAATCCTCCTTTAAAAACCAAACTATGAAAAAATCATTTATCGATTTGTGTAAATCACCCTTTTTACTAACCTTCTTTGTATCGGTTGGTGTTATTGGTTTATTTGAATTTGTTATCTGGCCGGGGTTAACCGTTGCCAATACAATGTCAAATATTATCAGCGGTATTGTTGGTGTTCTAACCCTTGGATTCGTATTCTATTTCGTAAAGAATACTTGGTTTGATGTTAAGGACCCCGAAATGATTATCTCTTTAAACATAGACGAAGATAAAGAACCCGAAACGGAATTGGATTACGACCCAACAGTAACTAAAGGTCAACACCCAACTAAGAAGACACCACCAATTAAGGCGGTAAAGAAACCAAAACCAAAGGCAAAAAAACCAAAAAACAATGTCAAAGTTTAACAGATACAGTGAAAGATATGACCGTTATGGTAATCGCAGAACGGACGAAGAATTAAACAGATTAGAAGAAGAATTTAATCAAGAACAATCAATTAAAATAAAAAAAATGGTAAGAAAAATTATTTTCGGTATAGTAGGGTTTTTCCTACTAATGGTATTATTCTTCTCTTGTGAGAGAATTGATGCGGGACACGTTGGTGTCAAAGTAAACCTTTATGGTGATAATAAAGGAGTAGACAATGTTACCGAAGTAACCGGTATGGTATTCTATAATCCATTTACTCACAGTATCTATGAGTTCCCAACCTTTGTTCAACACAAAGAGTACACGGGTGACAATTCATTTATTGTCAATTCTAAGGACGGTAGTGAGTTCCATGTGAGTCCTATCATCAACTACTCAGTACAACGTGAGAAAGTTCCTTCAATCTTCTCTAAGTACCGTAGAGAGTTAAGTAGTATTGAAGAAGGGTTCCTTAAAACTGCGGTGTTTGATGCGTTCCGTTTGGCAACAAACAAATACACTGCCGATGAGTTGATTGGTAATCGACAACAATATGAAATTGAAGTACGTAAAATCTTGGAATCACAATTATTGAGGGAAGGGTTTACTATTGCTCAGTTTACTTCTAACTTGGTTTACCCTGAAACATTTAAGAAAGCCATCGAAGCTAAGAACAACGCTGTCCAAGCGGCACTTCGAGCTGAAAATGAGGTAAAAACCGCAGAAGCCCAAGCTAAGATTAAAATCGCAACCGCTGAGGGTAACGCCAAAGCAATGTTGACATCGGCTAAGGCGGAAGCAGAAGCTAACTCTTTGAAACAGAAAACCCTTACTCAGATGTTGTTACAACAACAATGGATTGATAAGTGGAACGGAAAACTACCCGAAACCATGTTAGGGAACGGACAGAACATAATGTTAGGTATTAAGTAATATAAACCCCTCTTCGGAGGGGTTTTTTATTGTCTAATGATATTTATATATAAAAATATAGTATGGCTAAGGTTATTAAATTAAAACTCTCTGATATTGAAAATATCGTTAAGAAAACGATTAGCGAAGCTCAATTCGATGATTTCGACACAAAAATCCAACCTGAGGAATTACCGGGTTATGAAGATTACGAAGCCGAAAAAGAATTAGAGAAAGAAATGGGTAATGAGGAACAACCTCAGGACACCAGTGGTGTTATTATCGGTAAAGACAAAGAAGGTAACATTGTGGTTGCCGATACCAAATCAGGTAATATTCTTGGTCAGAAGTAATTAATTACCACTTTTGGACTTGATGTCCTTTTTGATATTTGATTTGATTTTGGATAACCCCTCAAGCATCATTTGATTTGTTTGGGGGGTTTCTATTTTAATAGGTTTTGGTTCAGGTGTGGGAGACATGGCCACCTTTGGATATTCGCCATCATATTTCTCCATTCTATTTACAAAAATCTCTTCCTCTTTCACTAGTGCGTTTTGATTCTTCATCTCATTCTTAATTCTACGTTCAAGTTCGGCAATCTCCATTAAAATCTCCGCTTCCCTAACCACAATTGAATTGGTACACTCTCTTTGATTGTCAATAATCTGAGTAGTTAATTCATTCACTCTCTTATTTAATTGAATGATTTGTGTGTTCTGTGATTGTACCCTCAATTCCAGTTCTTCACTACTTGAGGTGAAAGATTCCACGATTTTTGGTCCCACAGATATCAATGTTATTGAAAGCAATAACAATAAAAGAGCCATAATTCTTTGACCCTGAGTGAATTTTGATAATATTTCAGATATATATTTGAACATTCTAGTAATAAATATCACTAACAATTGATATGGGAAAATCTAAAAAAGGTTTAAACAACAAAGTCGTAACCGTTTACAACCCAAACGGAGATGATGAATTTGATGTGTACGTTACGTATACATTCTTTAATGAAGAAGAAGTTATGGATGATTCATTCGGTGATTCACCATACATAAGTCGAGAAGACGTTGATATCAAACATTTCGAATCCAATGACGATGAAGATTTACCTGAATGGGTAAATGAAGATTTGGTATATGATGCACTTATTGAAGAATTGGAAGAAGATGCATTATGGGAGGATGAAGAAGATGATTATGATGATGAGGATGACGATTTCGACGATGACCAAGATGAAAATTGGTAAAAAACATTTCTAATATTTTTTTATTTTAAAGATTTATTTGTATATTTGTAAAAACCTTTTAGAATAATGGGGGATTACAAGATATACTGTGATATGGATGGAGTTCTAACGAACTTCAATAAGGCGTACTTTGACCTTACTGGTGTTGACATTACCGGACAACACTTCAACGATAAGAATTTTTGGGACCCTATTAATGATGCGGGATATGACTTTTGGGTAAACATGGAATGGATGCCCGACGGAAATGATTTGTGGAAAGTCATATCAAAATACAATCCAATACTTTTATCTGCACCATCAAGAAATAACGATTCACGAGTTGGTAAATTTGATTGGGTTCAAAGAGAATTACCGGGTGTTGAATTGATTCTAAGAAGTGCATCTCGCAAAAGAGAATTTGCCGCACCCAATCATATCCTTATTGATGACCGACCAGATAATATCCAAGGTTGGATTGAAGATGGTGGTGAAGGAATCCTTCATGTATCTGCTACAGATACGATTAGAACATTAAGAGAGAAATATAATATAGTTTAATATGGCGAACAACAACTCAAGTTCATCAGGAGGAGTGGGATTCTTCGGTCTGATGTTTTTAATTTTTATGACCTTAAAACTTACCAATTATATCGATTGGTCATGGTGGTGGGTAACCGCACCTTTGTGGGGTGGATTTGCTCTTATCTTTTTATTTGTTATGATTGTAGCATTTATTAAAATGTTTGATTAATGAAATATGTAAGTATCGATATTGAAACGTCAGGTTTGAATCCTGATATGAATAATATCCTATCCATCGGAGCTATCATTGAAGATACCGAGAAGAAATTACCATACGAAGAACTACCAAAGTTTAATGCCATAGTTCTACAACACAATATTCAGGGTTCACCAAGAGCAATTACAATGAATAAAGAAATCATTGGGATGATTGGTGATTACTTGGAAGGTGATGATGAAACTAAGGCAAACATGAACAATCACACTGATTACATTTTTTGTACTGAAGATGATGTTGTGCAGAAGTTCTACGACTTCTTGTGGGCCAATGGTTATATGATGCACATTGACACCTTAAAAACCGTTAGAATTGTTGATGGTGTACCATTTCCAGTATTTGGTGGTAACACCCCACCAATCACAATCAACGTTGCTGGTAAAAACTTCGGAACATTTGATAAGTTATTCCTTGAAGACCTTCCATGGTGGAAGAAACTAATTAGAACTCGACAAAGAGTTCTTGACCCTGCAATTTTATTTGTTGATTGGAAAGAAGATAAATCACTTCCATCACTAACAACTTGTAAAGAACGAGCAAACATCAATGGTATTGTTACACATAATGCACTTGAAGATGCTTGGGATGTAATTGAAATTTTAAGAACACAATACTAATTAAAAACCAAAATAACATGAATCTAAGAAATAACTCTGAAAACGTTATCAACGTCGCTGAACTTTTAAAAATCTTTGTACCTGAGGGTAAACCAAAGTATGTTGAAACACTTCTTCGAATAATGAGGAAGACCCGTAATTCCGATAGTTACATTAGAGATATAAAAAGAGAACTCACAAACACTTTCGATGTTTCACCGAATAAATTAGATGAGATATCCGACTTCCAAATGATATTCTTCTATCGTTTGATTGACACAATGTTCAACCACGGAGATATCAAAGCTTTTCAAAAATTCTGTGAGTATAATGAGAGAGGTTTGATTGCCGACAATGACCTTTCGAAGTATACCAATTTCGAAATGGTAATGAGTGCCAATAGTTTGGCGGAAATCAAAACCATGGAGAAGGATTTGGAAAAACAGGTTATTAAATTACACAATGACAATGAGTGGGTGGTATTGAGACCATTAACATACTTAGCATCTCGCAAATACGGTTCATCAACAAAATGGTGTACAGCATCTGAGAACAATCCTGAATACTTCCTTCGTTATTCAAAGAAAGGTATCTTGGTTTATGTGATTAATAAACTTACCGGATTAAAAGTTGCCGCATTTAAATCGTTAAGAGCAGATGACCCCGAACTTTCATTTTGGAATCAAACCGATAACCGAATTGATTCAATGGAAACAACATTACCTACATTCATTTTGGAAATCATCAGAAAGGAATTTCAAAATGTTCTTGCTGTACCGAACATGCAATTCTTGAGCGAAGAAGATAGAAAAATCGAAGAGAGTTTCGCCCAAGTTTACGAAAAGTCACGTATGATTGAACCTGAACCTATGGATGAGGAAATGACAGTTCAAGAAGAACCAATGATGGAAATTGCGGAACAACCTACAGGATTATTGACAAATGAGGCTCGAACAATTCGTGAGGTAATGTCAGATGTAATGCCCGAAATGAATCTTCGTAGAGTATAAAACAAAAATAGATTTATATAAAAATATTTGAAATATTTTTTGGAATATTCAAATGTTGTTAATATCTTTGTGGTATGAAAACATTAATTATACATCCTGAAGACTCATCAACGTCTTTCTTGG
>JACCDW010705374.1_pt1 | contig 20021 bp, 26 predicted proteins | sample 7449781 | NCBI WGS metagenome assembly JACCDW01 (sample SAMN15323449, study PRJNA562643) | freshwater metagenome | isolation source: river surface water | place: USA:Blue River Watershed | collected 2017-08-18
AACCACGGACGTAAACAACGTCGCGGTCAAGGGAAGTAATTATTTGTGTATATTGGGGGTAACTTAATTACCCCCATGTCTGATTTTTCTGCCGCAATTGAACTAATCAGAAAGTACGAAGGCTATAACGAAAAGGCTTACCCAGATCCAACCACTGGTGTTGAACCATACACCATCGGTTATGGCACACAATATTACCCGGACGGTTCTCCAGTCAGGCGCGGACATCTCTGCACGAAACGCAAAGCCCTGGAGTATCTGTACCACGAGTTAGAAGTCCTTGATACTGAACTGAAGAAACTCAACTTGGGCCTGGATGACAGTATGCATCAGGCATTGCTTTCCTTCAGTCATTCCGTTGGCTGGAACTCCTTCCTATACAGCAATATTATCGATTGCTTAGAACGAGAAGATTGGCGTGGTGCCAGCCAAGAGATTCCCAAGTGGGTCTTTGATCAAGACCACAAGATGGTTGGCGCTCTTCTGCATCGTCGCCAAGAAGAAGTTGCACTGTTTCTGCGTCAGGTCAATGACAATCCCTGGATCTCTACCGAGATACTCTTGACGGCTTTTCGTAACTACAGCGCAGCGGCCCACCAGGTCCGTGCCATCCGTATGTTAGAAGAGTCGATCAACCCTTACACCCTGTCTGAATTTGCCAATAACTACAAGATTGACGAAGACCCATGGTGTGGTTCAGAGTACGAGGAATTTGACGCCCAAGGCATCTGTGACATTTAGCCCTAGAATAGTTCTAATTGAAGTATGAAACCAGGAATGGACAGATCGGTTGAACCTCACCAATTTGAGCTTCCTTTAGAGCTTCAATTCTCGATGCGTAAGGCCGAGCTACAGGCCCAAGAGATGACATGGGATCAGCTCTATTCCGCGCTCTTGAACCTGTACCACCAGCGCCTGATGGAGTGGTATGCGGTCAAGTCATTGATGGCCGATGAGAATGTCAATATTGAGTTTGACATCCCCACCGATCTGGAACTAGCAGAACTCGCCGCCGCATGCATCTACGACGACGAGGATGATGACGACGAGCTTCAGCCGTTCTGAGCTTTGTCAAATTGAATAAGGCGATCTAAGTACCACGATTAGTTATTGTTTTTAAAATATTTGTGTAAATCTTCAGCCGCCTTTTGGTAAACATTATTGGCTTCTTCTATAGTTTCAAAATAACCTAGATTTTTTTGCTTACCCTCTATTCTGATATCGGCACGCCATTTGTTTAGACGTTTGTAAAAGCTTACCCCTTTGTGGCCACTTGTGTTTCTTTTGGTTTTCCCCACATTCCATTGCTGCTCTACCCTTGTAGCAAGACGTAGATTTTGAATGCGATCATCAGCTCTATTTCCATTTATATGGTCGATTTCTAATTCTGCAGGATCATTGCCGTAAACATAAACCCAAACAAGCCGACAGTGTAAATAGACATTGCGTTTATAACAAACTTGATAACCACCCTCTTTATGTTTTGATCCGGCAGGTTTCCCTTCTTTATGTTTTAAATTAGGGCAGGGAGGTTTTTTGTATATTAACCTCCCATTAATTTCATCGTAGATAAAAAGATTTTTTAATTCCTCTTGAGAGGGTAGTGGTCTGTGTTTCACGGGGATCTTTGCCGATCAACAAATGGTACCACAGCCTGCCCATTAATGGAACTAGACTTCTTGCGTCTGTATCAACCTATCTAAATACCAGCGACATTTTTCAAGGTCTTGTACACCGCCTTTGTTTCGCCAGCGCCAAAGATATTTTACACAATTTCCCCGCAAATAACCTTCATACTCTTCTTGGGACAGCTGTGCCTCAATTGCTTCAATTGTTTCAATTCCGCCATCGGTGTAGTGCGGAGGATGGTTCACCTGGTCCGGTTGAACCACAGGTGCTTCTTCCTTGACAGCCCAAGGCACCGGGCAGACGCCGTCTTTGCATTCCATGCCGAGAATATCGCTGGTTTCTACCGGAGCAAACCACGTCTTTTCTGCGACAGGATCAGCTCCTCCTCCGGTGCTGTTCCCAAGTCCAGAATTAAGGTCTTCGGTCGTGGCGATGAAGCTGGGTACATCTCCAGTGCTTCCTCCATCGATGGGATATAACCCGTCATTCCAGGCCGTGCCCCCTCTAGTTCCAGTGGATTCCTTTCCAGCCCCTCTTCGCATAACGTCAAGCCGCGATTGTACTGGTCATATAATGGCACATCATTTTCCTCATTGTTGAGATCAGTGCCGAATGTTGCCTGATTCAGACAACGACACATGACTTCGTCAATGATGCTTTGACCGAGACCGTCGCGGTAATCAGCAGGGCTATGCATGGAAATATCCTGGCCTAAATTGCCTCGATTACAATATTAACATGGCAAGATTCTATAACCCACGTCGAGATAATCCCGACCAACCGGTTGATACTTCGGTTGGCTACAGAGGCCGTCTTGAGTACGATCCACGTCACGATTCTGGCTCCTCTGGCGGTGAAGTTACCGACTTAACCCCAGAACGTCAATATGACGTTGACTTGCGGCGTTTAGATCCAGTTGAACGTGCTACTGCTGGGGCAGCCGATACAGAAAATGCGGTACAGCAGGCGAGAGTATCTCGTTTTCTAAAAGCTTCTCGCCTTGCAGAGAAATATAGATCTCAAGCTGATACAAAGTACCCAATCATTGGAAACTCAGTGGGCCGTTACCCGTCAGGCAGACAGGGTGTTGTGTTGCCAAGCTTGGGTGACGCACCGGGCGCAAGGGGTAGCGTTAACTACCCCAATAAGCCTCAACCACGATCTGGCAAAGCGTACAACTGGCTTGACGGCTTTAGTTAATCAGACCTTGCTGAAGACAACTTCAGGGGCTTGATTCTGATATTTACCCTTGCGGTCCTGGTAGCTGACTTCGCATGGGTTGCCGCGATAGAAGAGGAGCTGGGTAACGCCTTCATCTGCGTAAATGCGGTTGAATAGTCCCGTGCAATTACTAATCTCAAGCGTTAGGTAACCTTCCCAGCCACTCTCAGCAGGAGTGATATTAACCAAGATTCCCGATCGGGCATACGTAGATTTACCAACGGCAACTACAGTCACATCACGGGGGAGCTTGAGGCGCTCTCGTGCCACGCCCAAACAATATCCGTAGGGAGGAAGCAGGAAATATTTACCTTTTTCGTCTTCTAGTAATTCGGCATTGGTCAGGATTTCCGGCTTAAAATCCTTCGGATCGCACTCACCTTCTGAGATGCGTCCAAAGATGAGACATTGTTCTGGTGACAAACGGATGTCGTATCCATAGGAACTTAGCCCATAGCTGAGGATGCGACGGCCATCTTCTTTGCTGATGAGACGATCCTGGAACGGAACGATCATCTCCTCTTCTTCCGCAAGTTGACGGATTTCTTTATCGCAGAGAACGCTCATAGACCTTTTAAAGCTTTTTCAATATAGATCATTCAGCAAAGAACACGGCCCTTTTCAGAGTAAATATCGATGAATCGCTGGGTTGCTTCACCAATATTGTCCTTTGGTTGCAGATAAACCAAGAATGAGGTGCAGGTGTTGTGGTTTTTAACTCCTTCGTTTGTTCGCGCTACAAGGTTTGGTACAGTACGCAGAATGCACACAGGAAAATCAAAGAGCCGCTGTTCGTACCTAAACATGTCGGGACAGTTGGAGAAGTAAAGCCCCTCCTCAATTTCGTTGTGGTACCAGGCTTTAAAGAGACGCCGAAACCAAACTGCGTGAGACGATGTCAAAGTTGCAGAACATGCCCTGGTCATTTTCCACCGTTCGTTCTTTTTGTCCCAAAAGTACGTACCGCTGGGCGGAAATAAGTAAACCTTTCCGAACCATTCCTGGTCGTTCAGTCCATCATCTGTGGGCGTGAAGAAGTTTTTGGCGTTGACGTACTCATTGGCAAAAGCAGAACTGGCCACATCAAGATCGATGTGACCCATGAGACCGTGCGCTGCCGCAACAAGATCTGCATTGGTCACAAGCTCCAGATCTTCACGGCGCATGCCGCTTTTAGTAATTGCCATTACTGATTGGTTTCTTTGTTGTAGTCCACTTCGAAGTATCGAATACCTTCATCATCATTAATGACGTATCCAGCTTTTTCAGTTGGATCAATCTTTTGTGCAGCAGAGAGAATACGTCTAAAGCTTTCGGCTAAATCACCGTCGTTTGCTCGCTCGCACTCCTCTTGTGCTGAGTGAATTTCTTTGAGCGTCCAGAAGAACATAGAGCGTTCTTTGTTCCTCGGCTGGAACACCATTACCCCAGGCCCTTCTAGTTCCCACATCTTGCAATAGTGTTCACCCATGTCACCAAGGATTAAACGCACCGTAGCGTCCAGCATCCGGACCTTGGTGTCGTCCATATCAGGGCCAATGGCCTGGGCGATCAGTTTCTCGCGTCTATTCATGGGATGCTAAACCTTGTTTTTGAAGGACTTCTTGGAGCTTGGGCAATGGCTGATAGATGACGACCAACTTGCCTAAGACACCACGTTTTTTAATAAGCTTACCGCTTTCGTCCCGGAGTTTGTCAAATTCACCAGAGCGAATTAAATACTCAGCAACGCAACGTAGCCGCCGCTTGAGAGGCAATTCTGCAGCTGGAAACTTGCTGCAGATGGTATCAGGATTCATGTCACGGAAAGCAACACGCAATCGATTGGCCAAGGTCATGTTTGAATTCACGTCCTCTTCTTCGTAGTTTCTAATGATTTCTAGATACCGGCGTAGGCATCCATCATCAAAAGAACCCTCGGGAGGCATGAAGCATTCCATCTGGAGTGCCAAAGAAACCGGAAGAATTTCCCTGTAGTTCTCTAGATTTACTTCTTCGATTTGAAAGGTTTCAAACCTATGAGCCAGGGGTACTGTCTTCTTCTGCATCTGGAGAACTTTCTAAAGAGGCCAAGTAAGCGTCGATGGAATGCGCGTTAATTCGATAACCGTGAGCATTTTTTTCTTTATAGTCTTTATTGCTTAGTTCAGGGTTCTTGGCAAAAGAACGCACCAGGTGATTCCACGGAATCCGAAGTTTGTTCTTTTTGTTTGCCCCTGGATTGATGTTGACGTAATGAATGCCTTCAGTCCAGCCAGCGCCTTTTGTACTGGTTTTACCAACGGCAATCCAGTTGCGGATTGTTTGATCAGAAACCGAAAGACGCCTGGCGCACTCTTCGGTTGAGATGTATTCATCTGCGTACATCTCCGGATTAGGACTGGTTTTATCCTGAGATCCTTGCTGTAAAGCCCAGATGCTGCCGAGAATATTACGAATTCCTTTCAATTCGTAGGCGATATCCTCTAAGCCTTTGCGAATTCCGTACGACATACCTCAACTGTTTTGGCTAAATGCTAATGTATTTGAACAAGAGTTGTTATGACTATGGACGAACTAGTCCAAAACAGTGTTCCGCCTGAGTTCAAGCAAATGCCTAAGCTTTCGGCGGAACAAATTGAGATGCTGAAGGCCGTCGCCAGAGAGCGTGCGATTGCCCAAGCTGCTTCCGAAGCAACTGCTCAGCCAGCACAAAGCCAACGCCTTGCAGTGCCACCACCGTCCATGGTCCCGCCTCAGGTGCAGACCCAGGTTGTTTATGTCAGGCGCAACTTCACAGTTGCCGAACTTCTATTGATTCTTCTCCTGTCTTGCGGCCTGGTAGTCGGCACACAAGCTTTATGGGGACTTGGGTCTCGCATCTTACCTCAAGTTGAAATAAAGGTCAAATAAAATACGACAAACCTAAACTATAATTTTAGTTATAAGGTTTGCAGGCGTATACGTGGCCAACAGGCGGCTTTCTGATTTACCAGCAATTACTTCGGTCGACATCAATGATGCCGATCTATTTACTGTTGTCCACGTCGCAGAGGTTGATCCTGGGTTAAAGAATAAGAAATTTACTGTTGCAGAACATAAGGCCTATCTCAACAATTACTATCTTCAACTCAGCGGCGGCACCATTGTCAATGACTTAACCATTGGCGATGATCTTAATGTTTCCGGAGATTTAACAGTCGCCCAAAATATGGCGATTGTTGGGACCGGTACTTTTGGCACTCTTATCATCAGTGGCTTTACTAGTACTGGTGTTATCAGTGGCGTGACAATTACTGGCACCAATATCCTTGGTGTAAACGTCAACGGTAATAATGGTTATTTTGTTTCGCTTCAGGCACCAGCAGCAAACCTAGGAAACGCGACTGCAACTACGTTTAGCGGTGGCACAATTACTGGAAATACGATTGCTGCCAGTGGCATCACTGGTCAAACAATCACTGGTGACAATATCTATGGACTGAGCATTAGCGGCACCACAATCACAGGTGTTACTGGTGTTTTCACAACGTCATTATCCGGCGCTGTAATTACTGGCAACGTCGGTAACTTTGCAAACTTAACAGGAGTCTCTGGCACATTTACAAGCCGTCTCTCCGGTGCAGTTATTACAGGTAATACCGGTACCTTTACGCGTATTACTGGTGCTTCAGGAGTTTTTACTTCAAATCTTTCTGGCGCGGTTATTACTGGTGTCACCGGACAGTTTACGCAACTCAATGCTGTTACTGGACAATTCACTGTTGCATCCGGGGCAACTGTCACAGGAACTACTGGTGCCTTTACAACTGTCACCGGTCAAGACATCTACGCTAACTCCGTTTACGGAGGTACTGTCAATGGTGTAACAGGTGTCTTTGTTAACCTGACTGGGATTACTGGCGTCTTTACAGGAAGTCTTTCTGGAGCTGTAATCACTGGTCAAACTGGTTTATTTAACAGCCTGACCGTTGGTGGCATCAACATTACCGGCAGCGTCAGTGGTGGGACAATTACTGGCACCAGTGGTCAATTTATCACTGTTGTTGCAGAGACAGGTATTTTCACAAACACGATTGCAATCCCATCAATTACTACAACCGGTAATCTTTCGGCTAGTGGTGATTTAATTGTAGAAGGCAGTGGTTACATTACATCTGGTCTCGTTGTATCTGGGACAATCTCAGGTAACACTGTTACGGGCCAAACGTTTATCTTTAATACGGCCACTGGCTCATCTTTAAATGCTACGGGCCTTATCTCCGGTGTTTTGATAACAGGGGATACAATCCAAGCTGGATCCTTAGCAGGTGTTACGGGAACATTCACATCTTTAAGTGGTGCTTCCATTACAGGAAGCAGTGTTTCTGCAACGACGGGCACTTTCGTTTCCGGTATCTTTACCAATATTTCCGGCGGAACGATTACCGGATCAACTGGATTGTTCTCTACTATTACGGGAGCAACAGGTGTATTTACTGCACGCGTCTCTGGTACAACCGTAACCGGTAATACGGGTTTATTTGGGAATCTTTCTGGGGTTTCAGGATTCTTCTCTAATCTTTCTGGTAACACAATTACCGGAAACAATGTTTTAGGTACCGTTGGTACGTTTACAACGCTTAATGCCACCTTTGTAAACTTTACTGCAACCTCTACGGGCAATATTGTTGCCAGTGGAAGTGGTATTTTTACCTCAGGTTTATTAACAAGTGGTAATCTTTTTGTTTCTGGTAATGGCAATTTTGGATCCGGTGTCCGTTGGCTGGATGCCGATGCCAGCAACTGGGTTTCTTTTACGGCTCCAACCGTTGTTCCTTCCAACGTTACTTGGGTACTTCCCTCGGGAGATGCAACGACTTCTGGCTATGCGTTGATCAGTGATGCGTCAGGTAACCTCACTTGGGGCGAAGCTGGAGGAGGCGCAAAGGGCGGTGGAACGGACGAAATTTTCTACGAGAATGATCAAGTTGTAACTACGAGTTATACTATTACTACAGGTAAAAACGCGATGACAACCGGACCTCTTACAATTAATTCCGGTGTCATTGTTACGATTCCAAGCGGAAGCAACTGGGTTATCTTGTAAGAGTAAATCATGGCAATCGTAATTAATGGGCTGAGTGGAATAATTCTCCCTAGCGGTGCTGTTAATGCGCCAATCATTCGTGCCGACGATCCAGATACCGGGTTTTATTTTCCGGCCTCCGGCCAATTAGGCATTGCAGTTAACGGCGTCAATCAAGTTACCTTTTCTTCTGGCGGAGTTATTTTTACTTCTCCAATTACACTGAGTGGCGCCACTGTTTTTCCGTCTGGCTTTACTTCATCTGGTGATATTACTCTAAATGCTCAATCTGATCTGCGTTTTGCAGATTCCGACTCCAGTAATTGGGTTGCCTTCCAAGCTCCCGCAACCGTTGCAAGTAACGTTACATGGACACTGCCTTCTGCTGATGGAAGCAGTGGCAACTTCCTATCTACCAATGGTGCAGGTGCGCTTTCTTGGACGGGAGTCACTGTCCCCGTTACCAGTGTTGGTGGTCAAACCGGAGTTGTGACGTACGCTAATACGTGGGGTGTTGGTACTAATGCAACGGCAACAACCAATACAGCTCTTGATGTTGGCGGAGTTTATGCACAAACAATCATTAGTATTGGCACTGGATCTTCTATTCCATGTAACAGTGGAAATTTCTTTACTGCAACCGTGAGTGGCGCACGTACTTATACGGTGACAGGATTCCCGAGTGGAAGAAGCTATGCTTTTACTCTTGAAGTGTTACACTCAAGTGGCACAATTACTTGGTTTAGCGGAGTTGAATGGCCTGGTGGTACAGCACCGACGTTAACAACAGGTAAAACACATTTATTTATGTTTATAACGGATGATAATGGAGCGCGTTGGCGTGGCTCTTCCCTCGTAAATTACACGACATAAATATGGACCCAACGACACGTTTGCTGCAAATGGGCGCTGCTGGAGTAGATGCGCCTTCATCTGATAAATATATTGAAGATGTCTTTAGTACCTGGCTTTATACCGGCAACGGCAGCACGCAAACAATTACAAATGGGATTGATTTAAGTCGTAAAGGAGGATTGGTTTGGCTAAAATCAAGATCGACAGGTAGTTCTGATCATTATTTTTCTGATACATCTAGAGGAGCAAGTCGATCTATTTTTTCAAATTCCTCTTCGGGTCAGCTCAATGTAGGTGCAGTAACCAGCTTTGGCACTCTTGGTTTTACCTTGAGTGACGGTACTGACTATAACGGATCAGGTACTAGTTTCACTTCTTGGACTTTTCGCGAACAAGCCAAATTTTTTGATATTGTTACATGGACCGGTTCGGGCGCTAACCGTACAATTAGTCACAGCTTAGGCAGCGTGCCCGGCTGTATTATCGTCAAACGCACCGATACCACAGGCGATTGGCAGGTCTATCACCGCAGCTTGGCAAACACCGAATACATGGTGCTCAACAGTACTGCAGCCAAAGCAACAGGCACAACTCGCTGGAATAGTACCACCCCAACCAGCACTGAGTTCAGCCTCGGCACTGATGCCACGGTCAACGCCTCCGGTGGCACCTACGTCGCCTACCTGTTCGCGCACGACGCTGGCGGGTTTGGCGATAGCGGCAATGACAGTGTGGTGAGTTGTGGGAGTTATACAAATAATAGCTCTCAAGCAGTGGAAGTCAATCTAGGATGGGAGCCTCAATTGGTTCTTGTCAAAAGTGCATCTGGCGGTGGCGACTGGATTGTCGCAGATACGATGAGAGGCATTGCCGTTACTCAATCGGACACAGGTGGTGGCACTGGTCCAAGTCTTTCAGCTAACTCTACAAATGCGGAAAACGCAACTGGCTCAGCAGTCAAGCCAACCTCAACTGGATTCAAGATTCAGTACAACGTAAGCGCCAGTCAGAACTCTGCGGCAACGACAGGGACTGTCACCTACATCTACATCGCGATCCGCCGTGGGCCGATGAAGACGCCCACCGATGCGACGACGGTGTTCAAGGCAGATGAAACAGCAGGTAGCACACGATTTAGTACCGGATTTAGTGCAGTAGATCTTTCAATCCAGAAAAGACAAGATCTCGCTGGAACGCAGTGGTACTGGGCATCACGTTTAACGGGAACTACAAACGCATTAAGTTCTGATAGCACTGCTGCAGAAGCGGCTGCTTCAACTGGCGCCTGGGAGTTTGATCTTAGCGGGCAGTACGAACAAAACTACGTTATAAATCCGATAATGTATCTTTTCCGCCGCGCCCCCGGCTTTTTCGACGTGGTAGCTTATCGGGGATTTGGCAGTAATACAGGTGCTACTGCAAACATATCTCATTCACTCGGCGTCAGCGCTGGACTTGTTATTGTAAAAGCACGTTCGGATGTTAGCTCAGCTGGTGGCGCTGGTGGTTGGCACGTCCTTCATACAGAGCTAAACAAGGAGTTTCTTTACCTAAACAGTACTTCAGCGGGCACAACCCCGTATTTTGTTACTGGCAGTACTTCGTCTGTTTTTACTGTACGAGATCATCCAAACACCGGCTATACAGGGTTTAGTTACATCTCATACCTCTTCGCCTCCTGCCCAGGCGTGAGCAAAGTAGGCAGCTATACCGGCACTGGCACCACGCTCAGCATTGACTGCGGCTTCACGGCCGGCGCACGCTTTGTGTTGATTAAACGTACTGATAGCACTGGTGATTGGTACGTTTGGGATAGTGCTCGCGGTATTATTGCTGGTAACGATCCATACTTATTGTTAAATTCAACTGCGGCTGAAGTGACAAATACCGATTATATTGATACTTATTCAGCTGGTTTTGAGATCAGCTCTACCGCTCCAGCTGCCATTAATGCAAGCGGTGGTAGTTTTATATTCCTGGCAATTGCTTAATCATGGAACTTCGTAATCGCACTACCGGCGCCGTTATCACTGAAGATGAATTTCGGCGCTCCAATCCAAATACCAGTTTCCCCCAGGGATTAACACCAGGCATCATTGAAGCCTTTGGCTATGACGTAGTTTTTGAAGGCCCTCAAGCTACGACGATCCCTCCATATCAATACAGCCAACGTGATGGCGTCATTGAAGTGGATGGCAAATGGTACACACACTACATTGCTGGACCCATCTTCCGGGATTACACCGATGATGAGGGTGTAGTTCACACAGCTGCTGAACAATACGAAGCTTATTGTTTTGCCAAGGATGCTGAACAGGCAAAACTAGTACGGGAAGATCGCAATCGTCGTCTTGCCGAGTCCGATTGGACGCAACTTGCTGATAGTCCCCTGGATCCTGACGGAAAAGGAGCATGGGCTTTATACCGTGAAACTCTTCGCCTGGTTCCACAACAAGAAGGATTCCCGTGGGATGTGCAGTGGCCTCCAAAACCAAACACCTGATTCTTTAGTTAAGTACGGATAAAATAAAACAATAGGCCACATCACGAATGGCAAAGGTTCGTTTAGCTGGAGATATCGCTGGGTTCGTTGAACTCAGCGCACCAGATACAGCTGGCAACAACACGCTTGTGCTTCCAGATAGCAATGGATCTGCCAATCAAATTTTGTCGACCAATGGTTCGGGAATTTTGAATTGGTCTTCGCAAGTCATTGCAATTGATGGCGGTAATTTTGATAACGGTTCTTCTACCGTTACGACTACAACTGTATTTGATGGGGGAGATTTCAACGCATGACCACACCTACCACACGGACTCCAGTACGTATTGCTCGCGGTACGTTTGCCAACCTAAGCGGCAGCCTTGGTGATTTACAGCAAGGTGAAATTACATACGCAACTGATGTTAAGTTGTTTTATGTCGTTGAAAGTGGCGCTTTAGTTTCTCAGGGTTACGCAACAACAGGCCAGATTGCCGCACTAAGCGGACAGGTTAATACTTTATTTATTAACCCTGTTATCACTGGAACGATTACAGAGGATGTTTATACTATTACAGATGGATCTGGTTTTGAAATTGATCCAGGTAATGGCAGTATCCAATTGATTACCTTAGGCGCAAGTCGTACTCCTAAAGCTACAAATTTTGCAGCAGGTGAAAGCGTCAGTTTGATGGTCGACGATGGGACTTCATACACGTTGACTTGGACAGATGCAACTTTTGGTACCTCAGGTGTCAGCTGGAAGACTAATGCAGGCGCTGCACCAACGCTTAATGCGAGTGGGTATACGGTAATTACCTTATGGAAGGTGGGAAGCCAAGTATATGGTGCACGCGTTGGTGACGCATAAAGAAATGTTTTAAAATTAAAAACAAATAAAACAAAATAAAGGTGTTTAAATGTTAAAGAATAAAGCCCTTGCCGCCTCAGTTTCGGCTCCTCCTGTTGGTTGGGATATCACAACAGCTTCTTTTAGCGGAACACCTTTTAATTTCTTGGGGACGGTGGCCCAAGCCGCTAATCCAAACGGTATTTTTTTAGATAGTAGTGGCGTAAATCTTTATACAACAACAACGACTAGCGATCTTGTTCTTCAATACAGCCTCTCAACCCCATGGGATTTAAATACAGGTAGTTACGTTCGTAGTTTTTCAGTAACTTCTCAGGAAACGAGTCCCGTGGGAATTGCTTTCAGTTCCGATGGAACAAAAATGTATGTACAGGGAGGCGCGTCAACACATCAATACAATCTATCAACTGCATGGAACATTAGTACAGCATCTTTCTCCAGTTCTTTGTCTATTAGTGGGCAAAATTTAAACCCAGCCGATTTGACTTTTGATAACACTGGGGCTTTTATGTATGTTACTGACAGTAATACTAGAGCCGTTGATCAATATACATTATCAACTCCCTGGAGCCTTTCAACTGCAACTTACACTAGAACATTAGATGTTAGCGCTCAGTTAATAAGTACTCGTGGAGTAGCTTTTAAATCTGATGGCACTAAAGTTTATATTATAGGAACTTCAATATCAGTATCAAATGGGCGCATCGCTGAATATAATTTATCAACAGCATGGAATCTTAGTACTGCAAGCTTTGTTCAAACGACAAGCATTCCCTATGAAGATGGCATAGCATTTAGAGGTTTAACATTTAAATCTGATGGCATATCTTTATTTGCAATAGACGATACAAATAATAGATTCATCAAATATACACTATCTAGTGCTTGGAATTCAAGCACATTATCAATTACTGGTCCCACAACAGATTGGTACTCTGTTGCAAGTCAAACGCCTCAACCTACTTTTAATTCAAGCAGTCTTTCTGTATCTTTTAAGCCGGACGGTGGTGTTTTTTATGTATGTAATGGCGTTACAGGTAGTGGTGTAACGGGAGAAATTGATCAATACAGTACTTCGACAAACTGGGAACTTAATACAGCATCTTATATAGGTACATATGATGTAACAACACAGACAAAAACTCCTACAGCTGTTAAATTTAAATCTGATGGAACATCTGCCTATGTAGGTTCTACAAGCGGAGTTATTTATCAATACACATTATCGACTCCTTGGAATATTAGTACAGCTTCTTATGCTTCTAAGAGCTTTAACCCAAGTGGTCAAACAACAGGTTCTTATGGTTTTGCTTTAAAAGAAGATGGAACTTCATTATATATTTCTTCTCTATCCGCAAATACTTTATACCAATACACTTTATCGACACCTTGGGACATTAGCACAGCTTCTTATGCTTCTAAGAGCATATCTGGTGCCGCCGGAAGTCTTTATATGGGCGGAGTGTTTTTTAAATCTGATGGATTAAAGTTGTACATAGTAAATTACACAACAACCGGATCAACAGTAGATCAATACAACTTATCGACAGCCTGGGATATATCTACTGCCACATATTATGGAAGGAGTTTAAACCTAGCCGCCAAAGGATTAGGTTCTACAATCATTGGTTTAGACTATAAATACACAGGCGGCCAATTCTATGTTGTTGAATTTGCCTGCAAGCAAGTATGGGCATTTGATGTCCAGTAAACATTTAAAATGGTGTTGAATGATGTTGGTTAAATTAGAGCAAGGAAACCCCAGTATTTTTCCTTATAGTGTTGGTCAATTAAAACAAGCCAACCCAGCTACTTCGTTCCCACAATCACCAAGTGATGATCTTCTTGCTTCTTATGAGGTGTACCCGGTAGCAGCCACAGAGCCACCTTCCTGTGATTTTACAACACACTGTTTGCTTACGTGGGTTGAATTATCAAACGAAGAATGGACTCAGACTTGGACAAAGGCTCGGCTATCAGAAGAGAAAGCAGCAGCAAATGTACGTACAAAACGAAACATCTTACTTTCTTATTCTGATTGGACGCAACTTCAAGACAGTCCTTTAGATCAAGACACTAAGGTGGCCTGGGCAGCGTACAGAGAAGAATTACGCATGATTCCAGATCAACAGGGCTTTCCTTGGGATATTCAGTGGCCAGTTAAACCAGACGAAAACTAAAAAGACAGATATATAATCTTGATTTAGAGTTAGTTTAATAGCTCTAAAGACATGACAATAAAATTTACAGATGCGGCCAAGTTCTACGAAGAACTTCCCCATCAAAAAGAAGCATGGGACTGGCTGCAAAATGTAGTCTCTACTGAAACCCTGGCGGAATTTGCCAAACGTTATCGAAAAGAAACCAAAGAAACCATTGAAAATACATGGGAAGATATTTACGCTGCTGCTAAAAAAGCAGGAGCGGTATTTCCTGAGGTTGTTTGTGCGCAATGGGCACTCGAATCAGGATGGGGGAAGCATTTTTCTGGTAAATGGAATGCATTTGGTCTAAAGGGATCTGGTAGTGCTGTTAGCACGCAAGAGTTTATTAATGGGAAATGGATTACTATCACTGATAGTTTTATTGATTTTCCAGATTTGGAAACGTGTGTGTTCTATTTGGTTGATCGTTGGTATAAAGACTTCGGTCGCTTCAAAGGTGTAAATAGAGCCAAGACACGTAATGAATGCTGTCAACTTCTTGTTAAAGAAGGTTACGCTACAGATCCTGAATACAGTACAAAACTAATACAGATCCTCGACAGGCAACTTGGCACCCCTGGGAACGTACCAGTCAAAGCTCCTGAGCAGCCAAAGTTCAACCCCTGGAGCCCATTCACATTTAAAGTGACACCTAATATTACATATGGTGAACTGACTCTTAACCAAGAAGCACGACGATTTACCAAACAATATCAATGTGACACAGCATTAGAGATTTGTAAGTTTCTTGAAAAGGTACGTAGTGCCTTTGGCAATAAACCTTTAATCATCACTAGTGCTGCTCGACCAGAACCAATTAACACACAAGTAGGAGGCGCAAAAAATAGTGAACACACTTACAATGCTCCTTCTAAAGGTGCCGTTGATTTTTACATTGAAGGTGCCAATATCTATGTTGTGCAAGATTGGTGCAATAAAAATTGGCCGTACTCATTGGGCTATGGTGCGCTAAAAGGTTTTGTTCACATTGGCATGCGAGAAGGAAGGCAACGTATCCGCTGGGATTATTGAGATGAAAAAATATAGAGAGCCACTCATTCGGGTGAATGTTTGCTGGCAAGTTGGAGACGAAAAAAAGTGCGTAACCCTACCAAAAGAGCAGGCTTACGCAACTAGAGATTGGGTTGAAAGAGAGGGAGGAGTCTGTTTTTGGTTTCAGGCTTTACCTGACTGATCAACGCTGCTTAGCGCGACCAATAACCAGGGCTGCAATTTCAATCAACTTATAGAGCTTGCCAACGAGTTTGTCGTCGGAAGGAGTGGGGGTTAAAGCGCAAATGGCAGAAGCTGCAGCATGAATGGCCAGTGCAACTTCCAGGTACTGATTAAGGTGTTCCATGACTGATCTATAGATCTATTCACATTCTAAAGCTTGATGTAAAGACTTTATTTAATCTTCATAAATACGGCAGCTTCTTTCCCAGGGATTTTTATCGCAATATGTTTTAAAACTCTTGCTAGGACTTGGTTTTCCTAAATGGAAATTTTTGGAGAGCTTACAAACAATCCAGTTGTACAAATTAATCACGGCACCGTTGCAAAGGGCACAAGAAAAGCGGGAAATCTATCATCGACTTGGTGTTCACGTTGCCATGCTGCTTCCCATTCAGCTAAAGAATGATCGTGTGCATCTTGACCATCATAGGTTTCAGTATGGTCATTAAGAATAAAATCACCATTCTCTAACAGAATATAAGCAAAATCCTCTAGTAATAAATTAAAATCTCCCGAAAGAAACTCAAGAACAACAGCGACCTCGTAATCTAACGGCTCATTGCGCGTTGTTGAAATACACAACAAGTAAGTCCCTGGTGGCAACGGATAATAACGTTCGTCTCCTTTATCTAATCGATTGGGATCAAAGGTGTTATATAGATCTGACTGGGCATCCATGACATGCCCAACATATGGGTTGTATACTTTTCCGTCAATTGTTGTAGTGATGCTGTCATCTTGAAAGATTCCTCGCCCCTGTATAGGGTTGAGATTCAGATCGTATACAGACGTATTGATATATTTAGGCCTCCGGCCTCCCTTGACCACAATGATCCAAGCTTGTGCCGTAATTGTGAAGCTAAACCAATGGTTGTAAGTACCCCCTCCGTAACCACCATTAGAAGTTTGCGTGGTATCACGGCGACCAACGACTTGGTTCTTAGGGCCTAGACTTCCTTTTAAATTACGAATAGATAGTTGGCTGAATTGACCCATATTTAATGGGTTATCTTGCGTTCGTTGCCGTTGAATATCTTGATTACGGGCCATTTATTACGGTTGAACCAATCAAACTATTCTACTCGTCCGGTATTTCTATATTTTCTGGAAACGTAATGGTATTGCGAAAGGCTTTATTGAATACCAAGGGTTGGTCTTTGTGCTTACCGTAAGCCATCAACTTTTCCGCTTTGAACTCAATTTCAAATGGATTGATTTCCTCTGGATAAAACAATTTGTTCCAGCTTGAAATCAAATGAAGTGGATTGCCACACCTTGGGTTACCACATAGATGTGTGACAACCATATTCCCGATGTCACCCCAGGCACAGTTGTAAATAGCTTTATGAAAACTTAAGTTTTCAGCCTTTTGGTGACTGTAGGCCGACCGGTAGGACGGCATGCAAATGCGCTTGGGTGTGTAGGGGCCAGGTGATTCGATTGTCCAGCACTCGTCCGCAGATCCCCTGGTGACCTTCTGCCACAGCTTTTGGTACCTGGCTTTGTACTCAACATTGAGATAGTTGATATCAAAACCACAGAGGTTTGATTGGATCTTATGGACGCAGTGGTAGCACCAATGGCGCTCTTTGTCCCGTATGTAGTGGTTGTGTGGACAAACAAAACCTCGGTAGTAGCCTTTGGCATCAAGTTCCTCATCGGAAAGGCCATCGATACCAGCAATAAAACGGAAGTCCGTTGCCTTGGCTGCCCTGCGTTCAGAACGATGGAGGTTTGCCATCTCAGAAAAGGGCAGGTGCGCTGGGAATCATTCGCTCCCCTCTAGGCTTCACAACGCTTGTGTGACGTTTCTTGTTGAATTTTTGAGTTGCAGTCAATGGTTTTCTGTTGTCTTTATCAAAGTTGTTGTGTTCATGCATGATATCCAGCTCAATTGGGTCCTCTTGCGTCCGCAGGAAATAAACGAGTCGGTGCGCCAGGTAAACCGTGTTGTCAATGCAGACCATATAGAAACCCGTCACCTTATTCATGCGTCCAGCCTGAGTCCCAGCTTTGTTGCAAGCCTTGTCAACGACCCACTCCAAACCACTGGGGTACCGATCCGAGAGTTTGATCAGCTCTTGAACCCGCCAGAGGGGCGGCATGGGCTTGCGGTTGCGAGACACAGCCTGTGAGTTGAGTGTTCTGAGATTTTACGGCGAACCAGCCGTGATGTCCAGCGCAGCAGAAAACTAAGAATCAAATAGGATTATTCTATATATAACTTAAATGACGCCGCTCGACCAAAGTGTACGTACTTTATTTCTCTTCACCTCCCTCCGCACCTTCTAAACTTACAGTATTTTCCTAAAGTGTCATTTGTCTATAGGGGGATATAACGGGGTCTGATTCTTAGTTCTTATGCACCGCACCCTAGTCTCAACCTGAGACTTCTTCCCTAAAAAAAGGGCCGCCGAAGCGACCCACCTGCACCTACCCCGTCAAATCAAGGTCATTTTCGTCCGTAGTCATCACTCTTGCGTGTGATGTCCTCTTCATACAGAAGATTGCCCCTCTGGACCTCAATCAATCTGAGTTCGCAATCTCCTGCTTCTAAACGGTGCCACTCCTCCTTAGGAATGTGGGCTGTAGTACCGGGGACGGCGAGGATGATTTTGTCACCAACGGTAATGGTGCCAGAACCTCCGACGACAACCCAGTCTTCATACCGGTATTCATGCTTCTGCAGGCTGAGCCGCTGGTTGGCATGAACAACGATGAGCTTCACCTGGTACTGCGGACCCGTGAGGATGGTCTCAAACCACCCCCAGGGTCTGGTCTCTGCGTAGGTCACGCCTTGACCTCCGCTAGTTCCTTGGTTTCAGTCTTGGCGCCTTTCTTCTTGCGCTTGCTCGTCTTGATTTGAGGCTCATCTACCTTGGTCAAGACCTCCTGGAACACCTCATTAAAGTCGGAAGCGACCGTATCCCAGTTAAAGCAAGGATCTGTGACGCGTTCATAGCATTTCTGTGCTACTTCATCAAGCTTGTCACGGTTTTTGTAAAGATCTGTCAGGATGCTTGCCAGATGGTTGTCATCTGGACAAGGCATGATGCGACCAAAGTTGGTATCCACATCTGCGTGGAGGTTCCGAATCAGTGGACCGCAGCCTTCGAAGATTTCTTTACAGGACGTGTGATCGGGCACCACCTGAGCCACACGACAGGCAGCGTGTTCGAAGTTAACCAGACCCCACCCTTCTCCTTTACAGGTGTTAACGCCTACGTCGGCGATGTTGTAGATGGTGTTCAGTAGCTCCAAGTCCACAGAAGGACCGTGGGCCGTAGGCGCCGTCATGATGATGCGATTATTCGGATCCAGCCCTTGACGGGTCATTTCCCGATGGAAGAGAGGCATGACATCCCAGCCTTGGTCTTTCTGCCCCATATGCAGATAGAGTTTGGCGTCGGGCTTATCGACAGCAAATTTGGCAAAAGCCGAGATAGTGATGTCAATCCGTTTACGGAACTGGTTTCTGTTTCCGTTGAACACAATGAAATCATCTGGATCTAAGTTGAGCTGCTTACGGCACTCAACTTTGTCCCTGGGATAAAACTGACCCGAAGTGACACCATGAGGAATTACCCAGATGGGCTTCTCTACTCCAGCCTTAATCGTTTCTTCTGCACCAAATTTTGTATAGCAGACCGCCGCATCCCACTCATTCATGGTATCGGTTAGGCAACCGTACCACCCATAGGAATCCATTGGGTAATACCCAACAAATTTAAAATTCAGGTCCTTGCGCAAGTCTTTGATTTGATTCCATTGATTATTAATGATCCAGCAATCATTGATCGTAAAGATGACATCGGGACGAATGCGCTCCAGAATTTCCCGAATCCGAGCTTCCCCAAAGGGTTGGTTTTGGTACATGTTGGAGGCAGGGTACATGAAGTACTCCTTTTGCAACGGCGTGTAATCGCCATGCCAGTTGCAACCCAGGACATGAATTTCGTACTTGTCCTTAAGGCGGCTCAGTACGTTTTCGGTTACACGCGCAAAACCAGTGGTAGCAACAATGTCGCCAACCCAGAGCAGTTTGGGTTTATTTTCAGTCATTTAATTAGTCGTTGACTGAAAACAGTATACGAATTATTGAGGAGTTATAGAACGGACTAGTTCTTTTTCCTCCGATTGTTTTGCTTTTAGTTTTGACTTGAGGAATTCTGCCGCCTTGTGGGTGTTTGTCGTATCTCCACAGGTGTAGAGATCAATGGCTGCATAGCCCAACTCTGGCCAGGAGTGGATCGATGCATGGGATTCAGCAAGCAAAGCCAGAAGTGTTACCCCTTGCGGCTGAAATTTTTCACCAAAAATACGCAGGATTTTGGCACCCGCCATATTGAGCGCCACCTGTAGCAGCCGCTCAAGTTCTTCGTAGTCATCAAGGATTTCTTGATCACAGCCATAGAGATCAAGAATCAGGTGCCGCCCGTTGCTCACAGTTCGTTTGCTACCTCTTCCATTGTCGCA
>JACCDW011862926.1_pt1 | contig 20018 bp, 16 predicted proteins | sample 7449781 | NCBI WGS metagenome assembly JACCDW01 (sample SAMN15323449, study PRJNA562643) | freshwater metagenome | isolation source: river surface water | place: USA:Blue River Watershed | collected 2017-08-18
GCAATTAAAATAGGCAGTACCATTACCCTTCTTAGGTAAGAATATTTTGTGTTTTTGGTAGTGGTTAACATAATTAATCTACGTTTAATGGATGAATAAAAAAATGAGTGAGTCGGACTTAAAAAATGATTCCCGTAATGGGTTTGTAATAACATTTTTGCAAAAGCCTCTACATTACTATTCCCTACCGCTTCTTCGTCTGCAATAAATTCATGAATTGCAACTAATTCCTTTTGGATAATCCAATTAAATGGATTCATCCAAAATACAGAAGCAATAATTTGACAATATATTCTGTCCCAGGTATGCTTTTGCTGAATATGGGTGATTTCGTGCTTAAATATTTGTTGACCTCCTTCTTCTTGTAATGAAATAGATTGTTTCCAAAATAAATTATTCAAAAAAGAGAATGGCGCATTTTCTTCATTGGTATTTATAAAATCAAATCCCTCCATATTTGTTACTTCCCATTTCTTTTTCAGTAATTGAATCTTTATGATATGCATTAAAAGAAATCCCAATAAAGTAAGGGTTATTAAACTAGCAATAACTAAGACATAGTCTGACCAATCCAAAGTAATTCCACTATGACTGGTAGTTGTTGGTAATACAAATTGCATTAATTCACTAGAGCGATATATTATAACTGGCTCTTCTACACTAAACCAATTTAAATTTAGTAATGGAGCTATTAAACTTATTACCGACGCAGATAATAAATAAAATCTATTATAGTAATGAAACTTTTTATCTCTGAGTGCCAACCAATAATAGGCAACAAAAAGACTAGAGATAAATATTGTTTTCAATATATAAAAAAGCAGTGTTTGACTAGTCATGGCTTTTGTTTTTTAATTGTTGTAAAAGCAATTCTAAATCCTGAATCGACATTTGTTTTTTATCTACTAAAAAGGATACCACATTAGAATAGGACCCTTCAAAATAACTTTCAGTTAAACCCTCTATTCTTTTTGCGGAATAGGCCTCCTTACTCACTAAAGGGTGATAAAAATTGTTTCGGTTCGGGTTTTGAATACCCACAAACTCTTTTTCCACCAAGATTTTTAAAAGCGTAGCCACAGTATTATGGTGTGGCTTAGGTTCCTCTAATGCCTCTAGTACATCCTTAATAAATCCTCCCTTATCCAATGCCCATAAGGCTTGCATAATTTGTTCTTCGGCTTGTGTCAGTTTTTTCATGGTGTCTTATTTTACTTTCTAACTAATTTATTAGTCAATATTATAACTATATTTTTAGTTACACAAAATATTTTGTGAAAATTATTGAAAAGAATTACATTTATGATATCATTATAATATCAAATTACTATTATGGAACAAATTAAACATTCTTTAGATGGATATAAAGCGGCCCTCATCGCGTTGGCAAGTGCAATATTTGGAATTAGTGTTATTATAACCAATGCTCAAATGAATAATACAGGCGGCGTTATGTTTGGGATATTGCTATTGCTAGTAGCTGCATTTTTAATTAAAGGCTTAATGGTTATTGAACCGAATTATAGTATTGTGCTGACCTTTTTTGGTAAATATGTTGGAACCGTAAAACAAAATGGTTTGCAATTTGTAAACCCTTTGTATACAAAATTAAAAGTGTCGTTACGATCACAAAGTATAGAAAGCACAAAACTTAAAGTAAATGATAAACTGGGAAATCCCATAGAAATAGCTGCAGTTATATTATATGAGATTAATGACACCTACAAAGCAGTATTTGACGTAAGTAATTCTAACGATTATATTCGTAATCAAAGCGAGGCTGCTGTTAGACATTTAGCAACCAGCTATCCATATGACAATATTGAGGACGAACATGCACAAATTACCTTACGTGATGGTGGTGATAAAGTAATGGAAATGTTAATTCAAGAACTAAATGATCGCTTAGTTAAAGCTGGTATTATTGTTACAGACGCAAGAATTAGTCACTTAGCATACGCACAAGAGATTGCAGGCGCTATGTTACAACGACAACAAGCAACTGCAATAGTTGCGGCCAGAACTAAAATTGTAGAAGGGGCTGTCGGAATGGTTGAAATGGCGCTTGCAATGTTATCTGAAAAAGATATAGTGGTTTTAGATGATGAAAAGAAAGCAGCCATGGTAAGCAATCTAATGGTAGTATTATGTGGCGAAAAAGCCGCATCTCCTGTAATTAACACAGGTTCGCTTTATTAAATAAATTAACCAACTTATCAAATTGTTATTATGTCGTTAACTAAGAAGAACTTTGTACTAAGAATAAACGAAGATACATTTACTGCTTTAGCAAAGTGGGCTGAGGATGAATTTAGAAGTGTCAATGGCCAAATTGAAATGATATTAGATAAAGCGCTTAAAGAGGCTGGAAGAAAAAAAATAGAAATCCAAAAAAAGACCCGGCATTCAAATGAAGAAATAATTGTTGAGTAGCATTAATTTCTAAGCAGCTTCAATCTCTTTCACAAGCGCTTTTTGTACAAATTGATTTAAGCTAATCCCTTTTGCGGTAGCAATCATAGCAGCCCTTTGATGAATTTCAGGTTTTACACGGACATTAAAGGATCCCTTAAAGCTTTTTAAGCATGGCTTATTTGTTTGTTTGCAAAGTTCTATATAGTCTTCTACAGATTTTTTGAACATATTTTTTAATTCTATAACTGACGTTCCTTCAAACATGATTAAATCATCAATCCCTTCAATTTTACCAAACAAGATATTGTCTTCTTCAACAAAAGAAACAGATGCAAAGAAGCCTTTATAGTTTAATGTATTATTCATATAATTTGTTTTAAAGTAAGATCAATGATGATGTTTTTTAAGTAAACGCTATTTATTATTTTGCCAGGGTGAGGTCTATGAATCAATATGTGTTTATTGAAATTTACATGGACAAAAGCAACTCTTGAACCAGAGGTTTTACCTTTATTTTCAATCTCAAAACCCATACTTTTTAGTACAGCGCTCAATTCATCAAATGTAAAATCCTTGGGAATACTTAAGAACCTTTCAAGTAGTTTATCTTTCTTTGTCATGTAAATTTATGCAACTATTTTTCAGTTGCATAAATTTAACGCATTAATATTTACAAAAACAACTTTAAATATTGTAATTAATTGTTTTTCAATAAGTTACATAGAATTTATCCTAAGTACTTCCCAGTCTGAGAAGACTTGCATTTGGCTAAACCACTTGGCACACCAGCATAAACAACGGTTCCACCTGCGTCACCTGCTTCGGGACCCATGTCAATGACCCAGTCGGAGGCCTTAATCACATCGGTATTGTGTTCCACAACAATTAAAGAGTGGCCTTGGTCAATTAAAGCATTAAAAGCTTTTAATAATTTATGGATATCATGAAAATGAAGTCCGGTTGTAGGTTCATCAAATATGAATAACATTTTTTGATTGGCTTTTCCTTTGCCTAAGAAGCTAGCGAGTTTTACACGTTGCGCCTCTCCACCACTTAAAGTACTACTACTCTGCCCCAGCTTCACATAGCCCAATCCCACTTCTTGTAATGGACTAATAGCAAGAACAATATTTTTTTCTTCCTTAAAGAATTCGATCGCTTCATCCACGCTCATTTCTAACACATCATAAATACTCTTGCCCTTATAGTGCACTTCTAATACCGATTCTTTGAATCGCTTACCGCCACAGTCCTCACAGGTTAAATGTACGTCGGCCAAAAATTGCATTTCTACCAATTGTTCGCCCTCTCCCTTACAGGTATCACAACGACCTCCATCCACATTAAAAGAGAAATGCTTGGGTTGGAATCCGCGAATTTTTGAAAGCGCTTGTTTGGAGTATACATCTCTGATAGCATCATAAGCCTTGATATAGGTGACCGGATTGCTTCTGGAAGATTTACCAATGGGATTTTGATCCACCATTTCAATAGCATCTATTAAATGTAAATCTCCTTTAATATCCGCATAGCCTCCCACTATTTCCGTAGGTTGCTGCTTTGCTTTTAAGAGCGCATTGTACAATACTTTCTTTACCAAAGTAGTTTTGCCACTTCCACTCACTCCACTCACTACACATAAGCTTTGTAAAGGGAAATCTACATTTACATTTTGCAAATTATGTAAATGGGCACCTTCTAATTTTACAAAATGTTTGGCCGGTCTTGTTTTTGCAGGAACTGGAATAAACAATTCTCCTTTTAAATATTTACCGGTTAAACTTTTTTTGTCTTTCATCAGTTCCGCAGCCGTACCCACTGCTACTACTTCTCCTCCTTGGTGGGCAGCCAGCGGGCCCATGTCAATAATATGATCAGACTGGCGCATAATTTGTTCGTCATGCTCTACCACCACTACCGTATTGCCTAAGTTTCTAAGATTTTGTAAAACTTTAATTAGTCTTTCTGTATCTCTTGAATGCAAACCAATACTAGGCTCATCCAAAATATATAAGGAGTTGGTCAAATTACTGCCCAAGCATCTTGTTAATTGTATTCTTTGACTTTCTCCACCACTTAAACTATTCGCCAAACGGCTTAGCGTTAAATAGCCCAAGCCCACATCCATTAAGGTTTGAATGCGCTGTTCTATCTCCACTAAAATACGTTTTGCAATTTCATTGTCATGCGCTGATAATTTTAAATCCTTAAACCATTGCTGTAATTCTCTTACTGGCATGGCACATAATTCACCAATATGCTTCCCACCAATTTTTACATACAAGGCTTCCTTACGCACACGGTATCCATTACATTCCGGGCAGTTGGTTCGTCCACGATAGCGACTTAATAAAACTCGGAACTGTACTTTATATAAATGCGCTTCTACATCTTTAAAAAAATCATCAATACCCAAGGCCTTGCCGGTTCCTTTCCAAAGCTGTGTGTATTGCGCTTTTGTTAATTTGTTAATGGGCTGATGTATTGGAAATCCCGTTTTGCCTGCTTCTTTGACAAACTGATCCTTCCACCAACTTAATTTCTCGCCTTTCCAGGGGGCCACACCTCCATCATATACCGATAAAAATGGATTGGCAATCACCAAATTTTCATCAATACCTAGCACCTGGCTATACCCTTCGCAGGTAGGACAGGCTCCATAGGGATTATTAAAAGAAAATAAATTAGGAGTAGGTTCATCAAATTCTATTCCATCCAAACTAAACTTATTATTAAAGTCTTGTAAGGTAGTGTTGTTCTTTTCTACCCACAACACGCCCTCTCCTTCATAAAAGGCAGTGCCAATTGAATCCGTTAAACGGTGTATATCATCCTCGTCAAAATCTTTTACAATAATTCTATCTATGAGCACATACACTTCATGCGCTTTTACTTTTTTAGTAAGTTCTGTTTTGGAAAGCGCCAACGCATCTTCAATTCTTAAAATCTCGGGGTCCGCTTTAGCAGCCCTTAAGTAAATTCTGGTAAATCCTTTTTGCACCAATATATTTAACTCCTCTGCAATATCTCTTTTGGATTGTTGTTTAAATGGAACTAGAATGACCATTTTGTCTCCCAGTTTGCCTTTTTGGATATAGGTAAGCACATCCTGCACATCATGCTTTTTGACTTCCTGCCCACTAATGGGGGAATAGGTCTTACCAATTCTTGCAAAAAACACCCTAAAGTAATCGTACAACTCCGTCATGCTGCCCACCGTACTGCGAGGGGTTCGGGTAGTTACTTTTTGCTCAATGGCAATAGCCGGACAAAGCCCTTTAATATAATCTACATCCGGTTTACCCATACGGGACATAAACTGACGGGCATAAGAGGACAAGCTCTCTGCATAACGTCTTTGGCCCTCAGCAAATAAAGTATCAATGGTTAAAGAGGACTTTCCACTTCCTGAAACCCCAGTTACCACTATAAATTGGTCACGCGGAAATGCAACAGATACATTTTTTAAATTATGCACCCTTGCTCCAACTACTTCTATAAAATCCTTCCCTTTTTTACCTGCTGCCATATAGCAAAATAACACAATCCACTCCAATTGGTTGTACCAAAAGCGATATTCTTTTGTATTTAGGCATAAGAATGGGATGTGGATATCCTTGAAGCGTATTTTTCGTTTTCAACAAATGAAAAACGGATTGCAATAGGGGGTAATTTTCCATTACTAACCCAACTAAGTACACCCTTACTTAGTCTTCGAAGACCTATAAAAAACTAAAATGAACAAAACCGTACAACTTACCGACAACGAATTGATTCAGCAATTTCAAGAAGGAAACACTCGTGCATTTGATGCCTTAATTGACCGTCACCAAGAAAGAATTTACAATGCCATCTTATTTATGGTAAAAGACAGTTATTTAGCAGAAGATTTAATTCAGGATATTTTTATCAAGATCATCCATAACTTGAAATTAAATAAATACAACGACGAGGGCAAGTTTTTACCATGGGCTTTACGTATTGCCCATAATTTTTGTGTAGATCATTTTAGAAAAGTAAAGCGTACGCCTACAATTAAAACAAGCGACGATCAAGATTTATTTGAAGTGATTAAGCACGCTGACCATTCAGCAGATTATAAAATGACGCGTAGTCAAACGCATCGTAATATTCAGGAGTTAGTGGATTTATTGCCTGAAGAGCAAAGAGAAATAATTGTATTAAGACATTACGCAAACCTAAGCTTCAAAGAAATTGCGCAAATGACCAATTGCAGCATTAACACCGCTTTAGGTAGAATGCGTTATGGTTTAATTAATTTAAGAAAGATGATGAACGAAAGGGGAATGAGTCTTTAAGGCTTTCCCTTTGCAACACTACACTGTAGCCATTGTAAATACACTTCTGCATCCGGCGTATACCCCACTGGATTAGATAGCAATTGTTGGTCTGGACTCATCACAACATATAAAGGCTGAGTTACCTGATTAAAGTTTTCAGCTTGGAAAGTGGCCCATAAATCTCCAACACTATTGATTGCTTTTTCAGTGCCTGCCTTGCTTGTATATTTAAAACGTTGCTCAACAGGCAGCAACTGTTTGTCGTCGACATATAAAGAAACAAGGATAAAATGGTCTTTAATATAACTAGCCACTGCAGGATCTGTCCATACATTTTCCTCCATCTTACGACAGTTCACACAGGCCCAGCCGGTAAAGTCAATTAAGATAGGCTTATTTTGTTCCTTAGCTAAAGACAATGCTTTTTGATAATCATTGACCACATTAGCCTGCACACCATGATTATCATCTGTAGGTTTTGCAAATAAGCTATAATGACTAGGGGGAGGAAATCCGCTTAAGAATTTGATAAGATGTGCGTTCTTAGGAAAGATGCCCATTACTAATACTGCTGAGAATGCAACAGCCAATAAACCACCCATTTTACGGCCTAATGAAACTTTAGCGCCTTTATGATCATGTGGTAAATGAATTACTCCAAATAAATACAATGCCAATCCAATACTTATCAACGCCCACAATCCTAAAAATACTTCTCGTTGAAGCAATCCCCAATGTTGAACTAAATCAGCATTAGATAAAAACTTAAATGCCAAAGCCAATTCTAAAAAGGCCAATACTTTTTTTACGGTATCTAACCATCCACCCGATTTAGGCAAGCTTTGTAACCATTGTGGGAAGATAGCAAACAAGGTAAAGGGCAAAGCCAAGGCCACGCCAAATCCCGCCATTCCCATAGTTAAAGCCCAGGCGCCACCTTGCAAGGAACCTACTAATAAAGTACCCAAAATTGGGCCTGTGCAAGAGAAAGAAACAATGGCTAAAGTGATGGCCATGAAAAAAATGCCACCCAAACTTCCCAATCCACTTTTGGCATCCGCTTTATTGGCAATACCAGATGGCAGGGTGATTTCAAAATAACCAAAAAAGGAAATTGAAAAGAAAATAAAGATGACAAAGAAAATGATATTTAATACAGGGCTAGTAGAAATGCTATTGAAAATTTCTGGCTGCACATTGCCCATGATATGAAAAGGCAAACTCGCCAATACATAAATCAAGAAAATACTTAAGCCATAAATTAATCCATTGGCAATTCCTTGCTTTTTAGTTTTAGAACGTTTTGTAAAAAAGGAAACAGTAACCGGAATCATTGGAAATACACAAGGGGTAATCAAAGCAATTAACCCGCCTAAAAAGCCAAGTACAAATACCGTCCATAAACTTGATTGTGCACTATCGTGAGCGGCTTCCCCACAAGCACCTGCTGGTGGGGTCGTGGCGGTCGAAGGCAATAGGATTTGTACACCCGCGGTCTTTTTTCCGTTGGCTAAAAATAAGGATACTGGAATTTCTTTCTCATAAAACTCATTGCCCTTTGCAATAGCTAAAACCAAGCTGCCCCTTAGGGTATCTGGCTGAAATCCTGTAATGGCAATGGTGGACTTTACCTCAAATGGACCCGGAAAAATAAATGCTTTTTCAAAAAGGGGGTCTTTTTGCAGGATGGCATTTATAGAAAAAACGGGATTATCTAAATAGTGGGCAGTCTCTAATGCAAAAGATAACTTAGGTGCAGTAGTGATTGGGTCTGATTCATTAGAGGGTGTTGTTCCATATACTTGCCAGCCTTCTTTAACGGAAACACTATACACGATGGTATAGCTACTGTCATTTAACAGCGTGGCGGTTGCTTTTACGCTCACTAAGCTATCTGCTTGAGCCATAGCTGTAGTTGGCACAGTAAATAAAAGAAATGCTGCGCTTAGAAATGAAATAATCTTATTCAAGATAAATTAATTTAAAATGGGAACTTATCGAATCAAAACAACCCGTCAATCCTATTGTATCAATACTTCAAAAGGCACTTTAGCAGATGGTAAACAACGATTATCATTGCAAGCCATATATTCAATTTCTCCAGCAATACTCGTTTTACCTGATGCACGCAAACTTACATTTTGTAGGTACTGAACCTTACCACTAAAAGTAGCAATCTCTACTCCAAAATTTTTATCAAACTGTTTTTCTACTTTTCCAATTTCTCTGGTCTTCCCTTTTAATTGCACCAATGCATTCTTTTTAAAACTAATTTTTGTAGGGACAGGTCCTTTGTTCACAAACATAGAATAGATATGCCAAGGAGCATCAATACTAGCAGTGAATACAATCTCATATTGTTTATCTGCTTTTTTCACAGCTTCATAAGTCCATTTTACTGGATTAATTTTTTGTGCATTGACATTCAATGCAACAATGAGCGTCAAACAGATTACAATAATTTTTTTCATAGTTTGTATTTTATCAACCCCTTATTTACCTTATTTAGTTAGTTAACCCTAAAATCTCAAAAACTTTTTTGCCATCTAAATTATTTAAAGCAGCGCTGGTAGCTCGCTCCGGATGTGGCATCATGCCAAATACATTACGCTTGTCATTGCAAATGCCTGCAATATCATTGGTAGAGCCATTCGGATTGGCGGCACCACCTACTTTACCTTGCTCATCGCAATAACGGAATAAAATTTGATTGTTATTTTCTAAATGAGCAAGCGTTGCCTCGTCTGCAAAATACCTGCCCTCTCCGTGTGCAATTGGAATTTGTAAAGCATCACTTTTATCCGTCTTGATAAACACGTTTTTACAAATAAATTGTTGGTTTTGATTTTGTAACAAAGCGCCTGGCAAAAGACCACTCTCACATAAAATTTGGAAACCATTACAAACACCTAATACTTTTCCTCCTTTATTCGCAAATGCTATCACAGATTGCATCATGGGACTAAATTTAGCGATGGCTCCACAACGTAAATAATCACCATAGGAAAATCCACCTGGTAACACCACACAGTCATCGGTTGTAAAATGAGACAAGTCACTGTCCTTGTGCCAAAGCATTTCTACTGGAGCACCAAGATCCTTTTCTAAGGCATCTTGCATGTCTCTGTCACAATTAGATCCAGGAAAAACAACTACACCAAATTTCATGTATACTGATTTAGATATTAGGGTATGATTGGAAGCCTCAAAGTTACCAAAAACCACTAAAAAAGGACTGATAAATTCTTCACTTAACCCATATGGTTATACACAATAACGGCCACAGAACCCCAAAATAAGACATTGGGAATCCATAATCTTTTGGGGACCGAATAGGCAAAGCTAATAAAACAGGCCATGGGTGTTAAAACAATTGCTGAGGCATACAAAGCCTGGGCCGAGAAGATAATGGGCTGAAATAAAGACAAAATTAAAACCAAGAGCAAAACGCTCCAGTATTTTCGAACTTGAATGATAAATCTAGACTGCTGTTCCTGCCAATGATAAATACCCAAGCACAATTGCACCCCAATCGTAACTAAAGCGAGGATTACATTCAAATCTGGGCGCACCAATGGGTTTCTCCAATCTAATCTTGGTAAAAAATGTCTAAAATCTTGTGCTTCCCTTGTTAAAAAAACATAGGTGAAAATAAAGTAAAAAGGAAGCGTTACTCCCATTAACATCACCAACCACTCCGTTAATTTAAAGGGCCTAATAATGGTTAAGGCAAACAATACCACTGGAATTAATATAGCAATGGGCTCATAAAGCAAAATAGAAATGCCCAGGATTAAGCCAATATTAAATTCAAGGGACTTCGGTTGATTTTGATCATAGAGCCTTAATAGTTTTACCAATATCCAAATAACTAAGGAGTTGGCCACCAACCCAGAACTCAATACGTCCCAATAAGGAAAAAGTGCTGTTAAAATGATATAAGTGAATCCTGGTAAATAACTTACCTGATTGAACATTTTAAGCTTGCTCATTAATACATTTAAACGAATGGCTTGACTTAAAACAATAGCCTGAAACAATATCACCAAAGCGATGGGTGGCAAGGGTTTGATATAATGTACCAAAAGATAGGCAATGAGTCCGTCGGATTCGCTGGCAATTACCAAAGGGGGTTGTATCCAAGCATGATAATGCAATGCAATACTCAGCAACGCTAAAAATAATAAATTAATATCCGACCTATCTCTGAATAAAAATACCACGTTTATTTTATTTGAATTTTAGCAAACCCAATTTTGTTTTTAAATTGATACGGCACAATGGCTTCGTTGCTTCCTACTTGTTTTAGCGCTCTAGACATCCATTCATTCTTCTTTTCGTTCAACACTATTCTATCTCCATTGGTCAATTGTCCATCTGTTGTATGTGTATTTACTATAAATCCGCTCACTCCTTTTTCCTTTTTATGATAAAGAATGGTGGAGCCCTTTTCATTTTCAATGACTCCGTAACCAATAAATTGATCGGTATTCACATCGGATTGTTTTTTATCAATCACTTTTGCAGATTGTACATTTCCTTTTGCATCCAGCGTAATAAAAGCTACTTTCTCAGCTTTATAAGTTACAGAAGGATAACCAAAGCTAGCATAAGGATTCATCCATGGTCCGCCCCACATGAAGGGAGACATCCCAAATCCAAAGCCATAATCAAATCCAAAGCCAAAACCAAAACCTAACCCAAATCTACCCCAAGGATAAAAGCCAAAGGGTCTATTCCAATAACTAAACAAAAATGGATTGTAGAAAGCGCCTCCATAAAAATAATCCCATCTAGAAAAAACAACTCTATTGCTATAGGTTTCAGCAGCTTCGGCAATAATCACGATACTTCCGTCAGGTTGAACAATAGATCTATCAATATAAAAATCGTCAAATGCATCCTTTAATTTACGCTTTGAACTTACTACCGCTCTAATCGCATCTGTAAATCTACTTGCATTACTCGCGATATTGGTTTTAGATTTGATATCCCACACAAATGTAAACAGCCCCTCCAAATTGCCTTTCTGTGTAGTTGCATAAAAAGAATTTAGAATTACGCTTCCATTATTGTTATCTACTTTTAATCGGATGTCGTCCAATAACAAGGTGTTGTTGAGAATTGGAGACTCTACCACTTCCGATCCGTCTGCTGCTAAATACAATAAACTAACAGCAGGCGCAGCATTGGACAGGGTCATGTTTCTTAGGCAAAAAAGATTTCCATTGTTATCCAAAGCAAAATCAGATAAAACACTTTTTTTATTTTGTCCATTCACATTCACTACCGCGTCATTCACTAATTCAAATTGACTATTGAAGGAAAGTACTTTAATTTTAATTGATTGAGGACGTGTTGTATTAACGCTAAATAGCGTTATTCTTTGACCGTCGTTGCTTTGCAATAAATTATACACTTTTGCATTTGAGCCTGGACGTATATTTTCAGCGGTATCTAGTAATTTAGGTTCACTTGCCAATTGACCATCTTCGTTTAAAGTGGCAGCGAAAGCATATACAGTCGTTTTAGATTGAAACTGATAAAATACAATTACCTTATTATTCTTCGCAACAAATTCAATTGAAGATAAGGAAGCTGGTAAATAAGGCATATCATTTTGTTTCACCAGTTGCATTTGAGCATTGTACTGCGCAATAGAAGAAACTGTTCCATTTTTTTTATAAATCCAGTAATGATTACCCACTTTCCCTAACACTTCATATTGCATATCTTCTTTATCCGATTTTTCAATACCAGACAAAGCATAAGACTGTGCAAAAGAAAACTGTGTGCTTAGAAAAAGCGTCACAATGAATCCAATAAATAACTTTTGCATAGAATACATTTTAGAATACAAATTTAAGGCATTAATCAGCTAACCACCCTCACTAGCTTTAAGAATTAACTGGCTTTTAAGAAAGGAATTTGGGCTAAACCTCCGTTAAATCCACCCCGTGTTCGGTGACTGTCAATCTGTAATGGGCCCCTTCTTTAATTGGGTAATTTTCAAGGCCATGACTAATGGGGAAATTAAATGCAATCGGAAAATTAAATGAAGCAACATGATGATGAACTATTGTGAATGCATCAGCCCCAAAATCAGTGGCTGGATCCTTCATCTCGGTAAATCCTCCCAGTACCAAGCCGGCTAAATGATCAAAAAGCCCTGCTTTTTTTAGTTGAATCACCATTCTGTCTAAATTATAATGATACTCCCCAACATCTTCTAAAAATAAAATCTTCCCCTGGGTATCAAAACAGTTTTTGGATCCAATTAAATGTGCCATCATACACAAATTACCCCCCACAATGGGCGCTTCGGCTTGGCCCATCCTATTTAAGCTATGAGGGGCTGCCTCATATTGTGTTTTAACCCCCTCCAATATCAATTTTAAAGACTGTATAAAAGGCTCCCCTGGGGCCCCTTTATTAAAGGCCGCTGCCATGGGTCCATGGATACTTTGTATCCCTTCTTTTTGAAGGGCTGCATGTAAAACGGTAATATCACTAAACCCAATCACCCATTTAGGTTGTTTTGAAAATACCGAAAAATCAATGGTATCAATAATTCTACTCAATCCATACCCACCTCTTCCACACAATACCGCTTTTACAGAGGCGTCATCCAACATAGCTTGTAAATCTGCTGCTCTTTGCTCATCGGTAGCAGAAAAACAATCCTTTTTGGTACCCACTGTTGCACCTAGCTTGACTTTATAGCCCCAGCTAGTAAGGATTTCAATACATTTTTCTACCCTTTCCATAGGAATGGAACCTGATGGACAAACAAGGCCAATTAGGTCCCCGGGTTGAAGGTTTTGAGGTTGAATCATACCGCAATATTAAGTACTTTTGCAACAATGAAGACGCCTAAACGATATTTGATTACGGCTGCCCTACCTTATGCCAATGGATTAAAACATATTGGTCATTTAGCCGGCGCCTATTTACCAGCTGATATTTATGTGCGCTACTTAAAGGCACAAAAAAGAGATGTGGTTTTTGTATGCGGAAGTGACGAGCATGGTACTGCCATTCCTATCCAGGCAACAAAGGAAGGTACCACTGCCCAAGCCATTATTGACAAGTACCACCCAATCATTGAGCAAAATTTTAAGGACCTCGGTATTGCATTTGATATTTACCATCGCACCAGCGATCCTTTGCACCATGAAACCGCAAGCGAATTTTTTAAAGACTTAGAAAGTCGTGGTGAATTAGAAACCAAGACTACCCAGCAATATTTTGACGAACAAGCCAATACTTTTTTGGCAGACCGTTATATTAAAGGCACTTGTCCTAACTGTGGACATGCCGAAGCTTATGGAGATCAATGTGAAAAATGTGGCAAAAGTTTAAGCCCCGAAGAATTAATTAATCCGGTTAGTACCTTAAGTGGCAATGTTCCCATTAAAAAGGAAACCACCCATTGGTATTTACCCTTAAATAGACACGAGGATTTTTTAAGTCAATGGTTATTAGAAGAACATGCTAGTGATTGGAGACCTGCTGTGATTGGCCAATGTAAAAGTTGGATTGACGGAGGGTTACAGCCTCGCGCTGTTACACGCGATTTGGATTGGGGCGTGAAAGTCCCTGTAGCGGGAGCAGATGGAAAAGTTTTATACGTATGGTTTGATGCACCTATTGGATACATTAGTGCAACCAAGCAATGGGCATTAAACAATAACCAAGATTGGAAACCTTATTGGAACGATCCTGAAACCAAACTAGTACACTTTATTGGTAAAGATAATATCGTATTTCACTGTATTATATTTCCTGTGATGTTAAAATTGCATGGCAATATTTTACCAGAGAATGTACCTGCCAATGAGTTCATGAATTTAGAAGGAGATAAGATGAGTACTTCAAGAGGTTGGAGTATTGAAATGGATGATTATATCAACAAATGGATTAAGAAAGAAAATGGAGGCGAGGCTTTGGCCGACTGTTTACGTTTTTATTTAAACTCCATTGCTCCAGAGTCCAAGGATAGTGAATTTACTTGGAAAGGTTTTCAAGATGCCGTGAACGGAGAATTGGTAAGCATCTTCGCCAATTTTGTCAATAGAACTTGGGTGTTAATGCATAAGCTTTGTAATAGCAAAGTACCAAAGATTCATATCGAGCATTTAGATGACGAGGACAATGCATTGTTATTAGCAGTAAAAGAGACCAAAGAAAAAGTAACTAGTTTACTAGAACAATATAAGTTTAGAGATGCCCAATTTGAGGTTATTAACTTAGCACGATTGGGCAATCAATACATGCAAAAGAAAGAGCCATGGATTTTAGCTAAGAATATAGACACCGATCCTACAGCTCAAGCAAAGATTGATAACTGCATGCATGGTTGTTTACAATTAACCGCTAATCTGGCTATTTTAATCAATCCATTCTTACCATTTACTGCCAAGAAAATGTGTCACTTGATGAAAGTGGTTCCCAAAATGCTAGAGTGGGAAAATGCTGGTGAATTTAACTTACTAAAAGTAGGCTACACATTGCGTCCACCAGAATTATTATTTAGAAAAATAGAAGACGAAGAAATAGCAGCAGAGTTGGCACAATTAAAAGCCAATGCAGAAGCAAAAAAATCAAAAATGGAAACGAACAATACAAGCCAATCGGCTGGAGCGACTTCAAACGAATCAAAGGGCGAAAATGGAATCACTCCATTAAAACCGGAAATCGTGTTTGATGATTTTGGTAAAATAGATTTACGTGTAGGTACCATTGTAGAAGCAAAAAAAGTAGAGAAAGCGGATAAGCTACTTGAATTATTAGTAGATCTGGGTTTTGAAAAAAGAACCATTCTTTCTGGTATCGCCATGCACTTTAATCCCGAAGATATTGTTGGCAAACAAGTGACCATTGTTGCTAATCTTGCCCCAAGAAAAATGCGCGGCATTGAAAGCAAGGGTATGATATTGATGGCAGAGGATGCAAATGGAAAATTATATTTTGTAAGCCCAAGCGAAGCAATAGCCGCTGGTAGCAGCATTGCTTAGAATAATAATGATTAATTAAATTTAGAAATAGTGAGTTTCGTAGCGAGCTTTCGAGCCACGAGCAGGGCGAGCCAAGAAACTGAATTATTTCTAAATTGATTACAAGAATACTAACAAAAAGCCCCTCCAATTGGAAGGGCTTTTTTTATTCAAGCAAGCAATCGCGTATTGAAATACGCTGTATGTGAAAACTAATAACTAATACACTCTTTTAATTCCTTCTCGGTGTAGGCCAAGCCATGTTGCTTTAAGACCTCGTCTGGTACCCCATTCCATTGATTCGGCTGGTTACCCATATAACCCAAATCCTTCACTCCCATTTCAGAAGTATAAAATCCAGTGGTTACCAAGTCGCGCATTTTATTAAAGAAACTTACGCCTTGCGCCACTTCAGGTTTTGCTTTTTTAGGATATGCAATTTCGTCTACGATGCCTATTTGTTGTTCATGCGTACAAGCCACAAATGACTTGCCATGTTTATTAAAACTATGCAAGTCCAACCATCTCAAGCCCCCTCTTACAGGCACTTGATGCTCTGGCATATCTTTTACAATAAACTCTATAAACTCTGGCACTTTCGCTTCAGATGCAGAGCCACTTGTTTCGTCCTTAGGCATAATGATATCGCCTAACACGGTGATGGTAGCCATTTCATGCTCATCAAAAAACTTAGGTTGGGCATTCACCTTTACTAAATAGTCTTTTTCTTCCTGCATTCTGTCTTCATCTGTAACTACCGCTACAGTTGTGTTCGCGTTCTTACAAGCTTCTATTAAAACACTTGCCGAAACGGTGCCAATGAACAAGGCTTTGATCGAGTCCCGTCTGTCCATAATATTATAAATTTTGCTTTTGTAATTGATCTAAAATATATTCTGAAGTACGCATAGATAATGCCAAAATGGTCCAGGTAATATTCTTATCTGCTTGAGAAGTAAATACAGAACCATCCACACAGAATAAGTTTTTACAATCATGTGCTTGACCCCATGCATTTAATGCAGAAGTTTTTTTGTCATTACCCATTCTTACCGTACCTGCTTCGTGAATAATGTTTCCAGGATTGGACAATCCATAGTTGTTACTAGCATCATCTTGATCTCCCCAAGTAATTACTGCACCCATTTCATGCATAATTTCACGGAAGGTTTCCTTCATGTGTTTTGCTTGTTTGATTTCGTATTCTGAATTCTTACAATCAAATTTCAAAACAGGAATACCATATTTATCTACTACATCTGGATCGATTTTACAATGATTTTCAAAACGAGGAACTGCTTCGCCACGACCTCCCATGCCTACGCTCGCACCATAAAAGAAACGAACATCCTCTTTTAAGGAAGAACCATACCCACCTTCCTCTTTGGTTTTTCCATTTACTTGGAACTTGCCATTCAATCCTTGCATACCCATTCCAAAACCATAACTAGGTTGGCTCATGCCACCCCAATATTCTATATGGTATCCGCGTGGAAAATCTAATTTTTTATTGTCTAACCACCATGGGGTATAAACGTGCATACCACCTACTCCGTCTTCATTGTAGCGCTTTCTTCCCATCAAGTTTGGAATAACACCACCTAATGCTGCACCAGTTGAATCGTGTAAATAGTGACCCACTACACCACTGCTATTCGCTAAACCATTTGGATGTTTTTGTGATTTAGAGTTCAATAATAAACGTGCCGTTTCACAAGTACTTGCTCCAAGGATAACCACCTTAGCATTCACTTGATACTCTTGCTTGTCTGATTTATTGACGTAAGAAATACCTACCGCTTTTCCTTCTTTGTCGGTTAACACTTCACGTGCCATTGCTCCTGTAATTAAATCCACATTTCCGGTTAACACCGCTGGCTTCACTAATACAGAAGAAGAGGAGAAGTCACCATACACTTTACAAGAGCGATTACATTGGCCGCAATAAAAACAAGCACCACGTTCTTCATTTATTTTTTTAGTAAGAATTGACAAACGAGAAGGGATCACAGGAATATTAATTCCAGTTGCCGCTTTCTTAAACATCAATTCGTGTAAACGAGGTTTAGGAGGAGGTAAGAAAATTCCATCAGGATCATTCTCTAAACCTTCATTCGTTCCATATACTCCAATTAAACGATCAATTTTATCATAGTAGGGTTTTACATCCTCATATCCAATGGGCCAGTCATCTCCTAAGCCATCAATGCTGCGTCTTTTAAAATCTTTAGGACCAAAACGAAGCGAAATACGTCCCCAGTGATTGGTACGACCTCCTACCATTCTTGCTCTCCACCAATCAAAATGATCGGACCCTTTTGTTTGTGTGTAAGGCTCCCCATCTATTTCCCAACCCCAATAACATCCATCAAATTCCCCAAATGGACGAAATTTAGAACTCGCACCACGACGTGGAGAATCCCATGGATTTTTTAATTGTGCTGAATTTTTAGCTGGATCATAATCAGGACCTGCTTCTAGTAAACATACTTTTAATCCTGCTTTGGCTAATACGTATGCTGCCATACCTCCACCCGCACCGGATCCTACAATAATAGCATCATATTTTTTAGGTGCTACTTTGACTTGAAAATCTGACATAGGACAATCGTTTTATCTGATAAGATTTGAACTATGAATTTACTGATTTTTATCAATGAGCGGGAATATTTTACAGGAATGTTTTTGGCAAAAAAATACCCGCTAAAAAAGCGGGTATTGAAATTTATTGTTGTTTCGCAAAGGACTACGAACAGCCCATGCTTGTTCCGCAGTTCAAGCATTTGTAACAAGTACCGCTACGAATAGTGATATGTCCACAAGTGCTACATGCTGGCGCATCGCTTTGCATGCTTTTTGCTGCTGCAGTTACATTGTCCATGGTGCCGCCTTCCGCTACTGCTGCTACATTTGCTTTAGCTGCAGGTGCTGGAGTTGCCGCAGGCGCTGTAACGCGAATGCTGCTTAACTCAGGCTTTCCCACCAAAGTGATATCGCTAGGATCTCCTAGGTTTTCAACAGTTGGCTTATCTAATACATGTACTAAATCAGTTCTGCCTAAATATTCATAAGCTAATGAACGGAAGATAAAGTCCACGATAGAAGTGGTTGTTTTAATATTTGGATGATCCACCATACCTGATGGTTCAAACTTAGTGAATACGAATTTGTCAACGAACTCTTCTAATGGCACACCATATTGTAAACCAACAGAAATAGAGATAGCGAAACAGTTCATCAAGCTACGAAGTGTTGAACCTTCTTTTGCTAAGTCAATGAATAATTCACCAACCGTTCCGTCTGCATACTCACCTGTTCTTAAGAATAATACTTGACCGCCAATTCTTGCTTTTTGTGTAAAGCCACGACGCTTAGCTGGTAAGGATTTGCGCTCAACGATACGAGACAATTGACGCTTCAATTTGGTGTCTGTTGAAGTAGTCATTCTCTTTTGAACTTCTTCCAACAATTCGTCCACTGTCAAGTTGCTTAAGTCTACTAACTGAGAACCAGCTTCAACCGCTACTTCCGCTTCTGCATCAGCATCCTCAGTTTTCTTTTTCTTGTCAGACTTAGTTGATAATGGTTGGCTTAATTTAGATCCATCACGGTATAAAGCATTTGCTTTCAATCCTAATTCCCAACTCATTAAATAACAGTCAGCAATTTCTTCAACGGTTGCTTCGTTTGGAAGGTTGATTGTTTTTGAAATCGCACCAGATAAGAATGGTTGACAAGCAGCCATCATTCTAATGTGACCATGTGCGTGAATATATCTAACTCCTTTTTTACCATTTTTGTTTGCACAATCAAATACTGGCAAGTGTGCAGGATCTAAGTCTGGCGCCCCTTCTACCGTCATGGTACCGCAAACATAATCGTTCGCCGCATCAATTTGCTCTTCTGTAAATCCTAAAGCTTCTAATAAGTTGAAACTCCAGTCTGCAAATTCTTCTTCTTTGAATCCTAATCTTGTTAAACAAGCGTCCCCTAAAGTGAAACGGTTAAAGATGAATCCAATTTCGAATGCAGATTTAGCTGCGTTATTTAATTTAGTTACTTCTTCTTGTGTAAATCCTTTAGCTAACAATGCCGCATCGTTAATGTGAGGAGCATTCGTAAAGCTTGCATGACCTACCGCAAAGTTTACAATCGCATCATTTTGCGCTTGTGTATAACCCAAGTTCTTTAAAGCTTGAGGTACAGATTGGTTGATGATTTTGAAATAACCACCACCTGATAATTTTTTAAACTTCACTAAAGCGAAATCTGGTTCTACCCCTGTAGTATCACAATCCATTACCAA